>BNJU01003533.1_pt1 | contig 32133 bp, 46 predicted proteins | sample 8539281 | NCBI WGS metagenome assembly BNJU01 (sample SAMD00202456, study PRJDB9452) | human saliva metagenome | isolation source: human saliva | place: Japan
TTTTTTTTGTTGTATTGTTTAATGCTGAATGTTACTTCTTGGAGTCTTGTTCTGATTAATTTGGACTATCCAATCTTTTCACCTTTTTTTTTAGTATTTGTACATCTTTATCTGTGCCTTGGTTTTCAAAACATGAAGTAAAGGAACATCGTACTTTTGGCTAACTTTTGAATTTGAATGAATTGTGTTAAAATTATGATTTCTGAATCGGTAACTCCCATTAAAGATTTCGTTCTTCAAACAAATATATTTGTAAAAAATAAATGCCACTTGCTCATAAGGTTGTGTAATGATTATAAGGTTCTTTCATTTTTAAAAGGATTCTTTTTAGAAATTTCGATGTATCTCAACCCAATTTTTTTACGAATTGTCTTGTTTTCCAGTGTTGAGTGATAAATAAACGACTTCACAATATCTCCATTCGAAATAGAAATACAAGAAATGCATTTAATCTCACTTGAAATCTATTTAAATTAATTATATATAGTTAAGTTTTTTTTTGTAATTTTTTACTTATATTTTGGTGTATCTTTTTACAGCACAGAGTTGGTTAAATCGGTGTTTTCGATATTTAGTAGTGATTCTTTATCGAATATTGACAGAATCAGTGACGATTGTAGACTTAGAATTGAAAGGAGTTTTACACTATGACTGAATTTCTAACTAATGAGCTCTCGGAATGGCAAGTCGTGCGTATTATGGGAAACCCGTAGTATTAGTGGATTTATTATTGAACAATCAAAATCATTTTCTTGGAGAATCTAATCAAACACTTATTATTCGGCTAATGAAGAAAGGTTATATTCAAATTGATAATCGAAAGAAACCCAATTATCTGCTACGATTTTGGAAAAGAGCAACTGATAAGAGATTTGATGTTCTTTGAGCAAGTGTGTCAGCAAATTGGAATTTTTTAGAAAATTGATTGTTATCAGTATAAAGGCATCCAAGATTTCAATGTTTCATGATTAGAAGAAAAAAGTGGCTAATTTCCCATTTCTGTCGCCTCAATAATGAATACCATTTTCTATTGATAAACTATTGTTTAAAGTCATAATACTTTAACAATAGGTTTTCAATTTATTTTATTTATTTATTTTGAATTTACTTCTATTAACTTTTAATACGGATTTAATAAAAATAAAATATTCATAGTTGTTTTTTATTAAGATTTCAAATAGTCTTTTGCATCTTTAAAGAGTTTGTAATAATCATAATGATAATTCCCAATTGAATAATACATTGACTGAAGATTTTTTTATTGAATTTTCAGAAATCAAATTGATTGAAGAATGAGTAATTTAATGACTAAAACATACACGTTTATCATCATGTGTATGTGTAATTTATAGAATAAGAATACTACGAGTGTTAATGCATCAACGTCGTCGTCGTAAAGCAATCGTAGTCACAGCCAGGAAGCGGCTGAAATCCAATATTCGCTAATGGCATTGTCTCTCACATTTTAGATATCGCGGCAGCACAATCCGCATTAGTATTTCAAAAGCTGTATTAATCTACGCCATGTAACTCCAATTGTTGCGCAAGTCCGTAGCTCTGCGCAAGAATAATGAAATGCTGTAAATGTTCCGATTCATGCATCTCGCCAGCACCGTATTTTTACCAGTGACGTCTTTGAGAGATACTACCGATAAAGAATAAATCACTACCACCACACCATCCAATACGACCGGTAGTCGATGGTCCGTGAGGGAAACTTGTCTCGCCGAAGTGGATGTCGCCACGTGACATTCCGATAAAGCTTTTGAACAAAATTTCAATTGCCTTTCATCCGTTTCATAAGAATATAAAGCAGTCCTCTCAGGGAATAGGAAATACGCAGGAAAGTGCAAAGAATAAGTACGTACAAATGGCTGCTGGTGCCCGAGACAACATGCTCTCTCTCATAGCAGTGCTCTGTATAGACTACCGCAATTAATAATAGCCTACAACAATCTGTGTGGTTTCGATTTTGACCCAAACACTGTGGCTCATGGCCGCTGAAAGAAGTGGTGTCGCTAGTGAGAACGTTGTGCTGTTCCTGCTATTAAGCGAGATCGCGATTAAGTCAGTCGCTTTTCCCATCCATCCAGTCTGACTGTCTCCTAAAAGGGGCGACAAAGCTGCTGTACCCTTGTGTTTTCAACTTTTCGATGCCAACATAAACCAAAAGCAACAGCTAACATGATGTAGAATCCCCATAGCAATAGTCCCCAATGGAATAATGGGAATAGTTAGCCCAGTTGAATGCTTCCAAACTCCAAGATAGGACTCTTGCGCAGAGCGCCCACTCAATCATGGCATAGAACACAATATCTGCAGCCATCGTGAAGTAAAAATCATAACTCCCCATTGGAAATTTGGAATACTCTCTCTAGCTTCATTCCACCCTAAAACGATACGCCCATATTTAGAAAAGCCACACACACTACTACAAAGGAATACGCCAACTCCTAGCCATAATAAATACTAAATTGATCTCTAGAAAACCTCGAACTCCTTCAAAGTACAGCGGAACTAGAATCAGAATATCAGAAAATAATAGTCTAAAATAACACTCCAAATAGTGGGTCATAGTGTTGCTATCCAGTCAATTTCATCTCTTAACGATTTTTCTCCATTCATTATTCATAATGAGCCTCCTCTAATAAGGTTTGATGACCGATGCGTCAGTACTCTTCCCAAGCTATCAGATTTCTCGATATCTCCCTGTTGCATTGGATAGATGCCTATTCTATATTCTTTGGGGTAACAAAACATCGCTACATCATCCAATATATTTCATGATTTTCTTTTCTAACTCATTTCCGTGATGTTTTAACTTTTCCCCGTCTTCTTTTCGTCCAACGAGAAATGCTATATAATTGCCATCCCTTTTTCTCAGTGCGACTACAGCTGGTAACGACTCCATCAGTATTCACTTTCATGAGCCATTCATCCGTGCCATTTCTTTCTACAGAATACAAGCGTAACCTGAGCGTAAACTCTGGATGTAAAATGTTACTGTTAAAATCGTGGTCTCCATCCAAAATAGCATGACTTTCCTAGATGCTCTCTGACAGCAAAGAGAAGAAATATTGTTGGCAATATCAAAATAAGGATTTTCTACAATTGTAAGGTTGGGATAATCTTTAACTCAGAAAATGCCCTTTAAACTGACGACGCCAAATCTTGAATCTCCTTGCTCTATAGGGCATCGATTACCGTATCAATCATTTCTTTTCCCATTTACTTTTACTCAATGGTTTTGGAATTTCCATTGGTTATTGGACGCATTCCATTTTCCAGCAGCCATAATAATTGCTCGTTTTAATCGTATTTGTCATTACTCCTCCTTTTGCTAATTCTTCTTGCATCGGTAGGTCTTCTTTGGCAATATACATGCATCAATGAATACTCTCCAGTCTACCAGGTCCGTTATATTCGCACCAGTTGCTCCAGCGTTCCATAACAGCCCACATCGCATAAATTTTAATACGCGTCATCTTTTCATTTTCCTTCAGATAAAGGTCTATCAATTCGTGCCCGCTTGTTGAGTCATTTCAACCGCGTAAATACAAAACATTGCAATATCGATATGCGGGTGCGCATTCCTGCATATTCCCCAGTCAATCAGTCGAATATCTCCCTCTTTCAGTGAAAAGAAAATTATCGTGAGACTGAATCTGTATGCTTAGAACTGGCTCCTCTTTATATCTTTTTCTCAACAAAACTCTTTAAGCAATATTTTCATTTTGCGTTTTTCATGGTCTTTTATGAAAGACGCTTGATCCAGTTCCATAAACTTTGATAAAACACAAACTTTGTTTAAAATGATCAAACCGTAGGCGCGACCTTCAGTTTAGACGCATGAAACTCACGTAGTTCGCCATGACGTTCTCAAACTGCTTTATTTTCACTCTCACAGGCGCTACCATCTAGATGAGGCTGTAATCTTATATCCATTTCAGGATTCATATATACAACGTCGTCCACAATTTTTCTGCCTTCAAGTACGCGGTAAACACAGCTTCTTCGCGATGATGATTAAATGATCCGTTCTCCTAGAATACGCATAATGTACTGTTTCTTTACAAGTAAAATAAAACATGATTCGTCATTTCCTAATACTAATATACAAATTTTCCTCTAGCTACTGCATGCGAAATATTTACTGGCGCATCCGTTTCGAATGACTGGAGGAATGGTCGATTTTCTCGCTACTGTGTCATAGTATTGATCTCAGCAATCTTTTTATCATCGATTATTTTTGGATATACAATATATTTTCTATCTTTATCTTCTAAAAATGTAACTTCCCAGAAAGATTTTTCATCTCTTCAGCAGCTATATTTTAATTGTTTTGCCCGCCACTTTAGCTTCTTTTCAGCAAGATAGCAAATGCCCGTAAGGACGGTTTCCTTTTCTTCTTTTCTACTAATGATAATTTCTGACTTTTTATTCACTCTCAAAAATAGCTTTTGTTCCACTTCTTCGTGTCAATCAAATACCAAGAATATATTCGTCTTCTTCGAAAGGATTCTTCACACCACAAGTCGTAGGGACAATATACGTGTTTCTAAAATTTCAGCAACTCGTTGTAATGAATAAAATTATTTTTCGTAGCATAATCTGGATTCTCTACATTTTTACTTGAAAATCGTCGATTAAATACTCATGCTGTTCTTTTGCCAGCCTACAACCAGTGATATCCGATACTCCCTTCTCGTAATTGTTTAATCAATCGCTCGATATAAGTGGCATTTTGACTCCAGAAGCCTTTTGAAGTCTCTGTGTTGATAGACCATTCGCATCCCAAAAGCCAGCAGCCAAGCTACTGCATTTTTAGGGTTTATTTTTCTTGAATAAGGTTTTGGCCTTACTAGTCATTCTAGTTCTGATCAACTAGCTTTAATTCTCTTAATTTCTTAATTTCACGATTCACCAGTCCAGAGAATAACCTGATCATCTGCTAATTCTCGTTGATTATGAATAGCATTCTTTGATTAATTTCATAAATCTAAATTAACCTTGTTCTATAAAATTCCCTCTTTTGTTTTTGCGAACAGAATAGTATACTATTTCTTCTTTAGAAGGTACAAGTCTTTTGTAAAGTAATCTTTAAACAAAAGAGATGAGTATTGCTCATCTTTTTATGCTATAAAATCAATATTGAGTCTCATGGATAAGATTCCTGCTCACTTTTTAAGTAGAATCCATATATCAACACTATAATCGACATATTTTTGATCAAACATCATTCATAATGACTAGAAACGCAAGCTTTTCCAAATTGAGTCTCTAATAACTTGTCGAGACTTACGATGTAAAGTAGACCTCTTCTTTAAAATGACTAAATGGTACTTTTCATTGACTCAGTAATGACACCCTCCGCCTTCGTCGTAGAAAGGACTATCTCCATCAGCATAATCCATAACGAAAAACATCTCTTAATCCTTTTTCATTGATCAATTTTAATAGTTTATCTTTAGCTGTTTCACTAAAACTACTTTCCATTAGCTCCTCTCTCTATCGAAAAAGGAGCCTCCTTTTGACCCTCTTCTAAATTGGTTGTTGTTCTTCTTCAGCTGAAGATGCTCAGTTCTTTTAGCACGTTTTTCGATAATTTGGGATCAATTGTCGGTGGTGTCACTTCAATTTGTGAAGGTGTATTTAACACCATATCCCACTCTTCATTTTTAATCATTTCTAATTGTGTTTGACTTAAGATTTGAAGACGTTGACGGAAAATACGTGTTTTCCTTCTTAATTGCGTCTGTTTCACGATTAATTTTGAGTCGCTTTTTCAGCTGCCTCTAATAATTCTTCAGCTGTTTTTCTGCTTCGAAAATAATGAGTTTTCGCATCTTTACGCGCATTTTCACGTAGTCCTGTCATGCTGTGAGCTACAATAATAGATTTATTCAAAGTTTCTTGAATAGAAGTAAGTATTCTACTTTTTCTTCATTAAATTTCACTTGACGTTTTTCTAAAATCTTTATTTTCACGAATTCGATTCTAATTCTGACTTCATCCAAAAAGTCATTAACTATCTTCTGGATCAAACTTTAAATTTTGGTTGAAAAATCTTTTGTTATGAATATCGTTTGGTGTAATTGACATGAATAACTCCCCCTTTATATCTAATAGACCAAGTTCGATTTTAATTTTTATCTTTTTGTTCAGTCCTTCAATTTTTGAATTTGACGATCATATCCACGAATGGATACAATATCTAAAAATTTCCAGCAAGTCCGGGCGATTCTCTTCTGTCAATTCACGCTTACTTTTTCCACTTTCAATCATTTCTTTGGACGTTGTCTAGATACATTAAAATACGGAAAGCAATCACTGTATCTAAACGAAGAGAACTTACAACCGTTTGAACATTCGTCCAGTGGTCAATAGGTGTATTAGTTTCGTATAATCGATTTCTTCCAAACGACACTCACAAGTTTCCAATCTTTTCTATGTTGTAACATATTCTTTCATGTTTTGCACTGAAACAATTTGCCATTCTTCCCCATCAGAAATAATATCGCCCAATCAGACTACGATCAAACCTAGACTCATCACAGACCCTAAAATCTTTCCATGCCCCCTAGAGTAGCAAATTTCTTGGGATATTGAATGAAAAACTGTGTATTCAAAATCATCAGGTCTAGGTTTGCTTAGTATTCTGGGCCAAATCATACATCTTTTTGCTCTCAGACAATATATTCCCCATCAGTAACGAATGTCATCATATTGGCCAGCAATCCAGCTACAATAAATTGCTGACGTGGATCTAAATCTTGTTAATACAGGGGCATATTGAGACGAGACTTTCTACCCATTCTTCAACCTGCTTCAAAAAGATGAATTCCTCTTTTCTAAAAATGTTGTTTCAACTCCAGTTCCATAGTCCTTCACCTTTGTTAAAATTAAATGTATGAGAGTAGCAATTACCAAATTAATAGAGCCGCAACGATATGAGTCGGTGATGCTGACCCTAATTTCCAATATGAGATTCTTAAAGACTCACAAAAGGTCTACATATTATCTAACCCTTCTACACACGTGAAGTTACATATTCAATAAATATTCAGCATATACCATTAAGAATACCGTATATAAGTGCAAAATAAAAGTAATTATTTCAATTAGTACACTTTGCTACATAATAATCTACCTCTAAAAATCAAGACTTCAAAGCATCTCCTGCTCCTTCGTCAAAGTTTTCGACCTTGAAAAATTTCGCCGGTGAGCAGATAAAAATTTCATCTCTTACTTTGAACATCATCTTAATAGCATCGCCACTCTTCTACAAAATCAATGACACGTTTTGCATCTTTTGGTTCCATCCGTTTAAAGTTGATGAGTACTGCTTCCCCTTTTAAGAGGCATCTGCTGCCCGTTCACTTCAGAATAAAAACGCTAGGTCTCCATCACATATACTTTTGAGATGTTTCTTTACTCCTGGGCTTTGGAAAAGACGACATTCGAAGAATTTGATCTAGAACCTAGTGGAGTCTGAGTGTTGCTCAGTGACTCTTTAACATATTCCATCCGATCGTCTTCTCTCATAATCATCTCAGGACTTAAAAGTTTTTCGATTCATGATCCATTATTTCTCCTCCGTTTTCCGAAAACCAACTTGTACCAATTCGAATATATGTAGCTCCACACCACTGCTAATTGAAAATCTCCCTCATGCCCATACTTAACTGAAGGGTTGTGATAGGTTTTCCTTCTCTTCAATCTTTTAGCTAATGTAGCTAAACGCGAGCGAATTCTTCATCGCTTCTGCTTCAAAAGGCACCATCGTCGTAGTGCCAATATGGATCATACTGCTTTACTCTCTTTATATGCGACAAAAGCCTCTTCAGGTGAAAAACCAGTTTCTGTTCTTCCTGAGACATTTTTTCTAACAGACAGTCCAAAGATGCTCGAGACGTGTTTATCAATCCGTCATAATGGAGAGTCTATCAAAGACTATGAAATAAATCAATGTGATTAATAACTTGTTTTTACTTTCCGCTTTTGCAAGGACCGATTAAATCCATGAAAATATCCTCTTTCGAAATTGTTCCTGCCGTTCAAGTAGTTTTTCACACGATTCTCGCAAAATGTCGAAAACCCAAATCATACATCTCTTGAACTTCTTCATGAGACGATGTCGCAACAATAGGACAAAAGCTTCCGTAGATGATCATGAACTTGGTTACAAGAAGATGCAGCCAAGTTCATAATATGACTTTCATTCTGTTTAATGATAGCCCATTAATTTCTATTTCTTTTTCTGAAAAATGGCGGGTATCTAATCATCATTTTCAACTTGTTTTAGCTCAGAAGGAGCTTCTACAAAATTGCTTTGCTGCATATGGTGAATCTGCATCAGTTGATGTAGTATCACGCACTGTAGTTTCACGACGGATATCCCAATCACCAAACAAGTCTTTTCTGCTTTCTTTTTCTTCTACAACTTGTGGTTTTGAAGACAGCTTGTTTTTCTTGGAAAGTTTGAGGTTATTCCCGAAATCTTTACGAGTTGAAGTACTGCTTGTAAATGGAGAACGGTTAGCGCGAGTTACTGACTTTTTCGTGTTTACGCTCCTCGTCAATTCCTGTTGCGATAACAGTAACAACTGACTTCATCTCCCAAGTTTTCATTGAGTTAGAAAGTACCGAAGATAATGTTTACTTCACTTGTTGAAGCTGCTGCAACTCGATACTGAAGCGTCTTGTGCTTCAAATAATGTTAAGTCTGCACCACCAGTGATGTTTAATAGGATTTTGTTCTGCTCCATCGATAGATACTTCTAATAATGGTGAAGAAAGTAGCTTTTTGTGAGCTTCTGCCGTACGGTTTTCACCGCTCATACATCAATCATTAATGCTGAACCTTGATCTTTCATCACTGTCTTCACATCAGCGAAGTCCAAGTTAACGTAACCAGGTGCGGTAATTACGTCGAGATCCCTTGTGCCTGCCGGCAATACATTATCAGCTTCACGGAAAGCTTCTAACATAGGAGTCTTTTTATCAACGATTTCTAATAAGCGATTATTTGAAATCGTTGCTAATGTATCTACGTTTTGCTTTTAATTGTGCAACACCTTCTGCAGCGTAGCGACCACGTTTTGGTCCTTCGAAGCTAAATGGACGTGTAACAACACCCACTGTTAATGCGCCTAATTCTTTCGCAATACGAGCAACAACTGGTGCAGCACCTGTGCAGTACTACCACCCTTACGCAGCAGTAACGAAAAGTCTAAAGTCTGCGCAACCAAAGCTTCACGAATTTGTTCTGCTGCTTCTGCAGCTTTTGGACCGATATCGGGTAATGATCCGGCCCCTAAACCTTTCGTTAATTTTGGTCCTAATTGAATTTTAGTTTCTGCTTCTGAATTTTCTTAAAGGCGAGTATCAGTGTTTCACACGATGAACTCTACACCTTGTACTCCTTCTGAAATCATACGGTTAACAGCGTTGTTACCAGCACCACCAACACCAATGACTTTAATGACTGCGCCATCTAAATTTGTATCGAATTCGAAATCCATTATATTTCCTCTCTTGGTTTCTTAATTTTCGTCAATAAACATTTAAAGAAGTTCTCACTTTTGCTCCAAAACCCTTGTTCTTCACCGCACTTCTTGTCTCACATCCGAGGGTTGTTGAACTTGAGCTGTTAGTTGAGTCTGTACAGGTGCACTTTTTGGAGCACTTTGTACTGGACGTTGTTCTACAACAGGTTTTCCCTTTTGTGCAATACGGTGAACATCATCTAAGCTTGCTGCATATTGAATTAACCCCATACTAGTTGCATAAATAGGATTTCTCATTCCCATTGCTCTGAACATAAGTTTTCACTTAGTGCTCAAAAATTTTCTTGTGCTAACTCTTGAACCTGCAAGTGAAGCTCCACCCGTTAACACGATTCCACCTGGAAGTTTTAAAACTTCCACTTGGTCTCAAAGCACGTTTACGGTTTCAAAAGTTTGAACAACACGGGCTTAATAATTTCTGATAAGTAATGTTCATCTACTTTGATTGGATCTTTCTTTCCAATTGTCTCAACAGGGAAGAATTCATCTGCACTCGTTTCAGATGAGATTGCATATCCATATTCGTTTAATACGTTCTGCATTTTTCAGCTTGCATTCAAGATGATTGAGATGTCTTTTGATGCAAATCTCACCCTCTTGATCCTAAATAGAATTTCAACTGATTGTCATGCATAACAGAGCACTTAGTTTGTCCTCCACCCATGTCAATTAAAATTGTTCCAAATTCTCTGCACCTGAGTTAATGCTACTTGACTAATCGCTAATGGTTGAATCACCATTTCTTCAATATTTAATCAGACTTTGTCAGTACAACGTTTTAATACTTATGAACAATCGTCTTAGGTCCAGTAATCGTATGCTCACAAATAATTCTAAGCGACACCAATCATTCCACGAGGATCTTCAATCACGTCAAATCCATCCACAATGAACTCCTCGAATAATAGAAATAATTTCGCGTTCAGAACAACTGAACGAACTTTTGCAGCAGAAATCCCATTGTATACATCCACATTCTACTCTATTTTCACTTGATACAGCAATCATTCCATGACAAGGTTCGATTGAAATTGATGAGTTGCCCAGATTCCAACGTCCTTGATTTGGATATTTTGATTTTGTTCTGTTTCTGTCGTATCTGCCTTTCGAATTGATTCAACTGTCATCAATGTCCACGATGACTCCACGCTTAATCCTTCTGATTTTTCATTGCCAGACTCCAATAATATTTAATTGTCCTCTGACATACTCAGCTACTACAACTTTATTGAAGTGGTTCCAATATCTAAAACTCCTAAATTCCCTGATTTTTCGTTTATTGAAACTCCCTATACGATTATTCATAATTCATTTTTAATGTTGATACCTTTAGTAGATATCCTATATTTTAACACATTTGGGTTCACTACAAAACATACGCGAGCGAGTTTTAAGACTTTTTATCGAATCGTTTGTATCGGTGTAAAGTATCATTTACTTCCATATCAATGGTTCGCTACCATTCAACTGTTTCGCAATTGATGGATAATACACCTAATTTATCCCCCAATATCCTTTTAAATTTTCGATGACTCGATTTCATCTTTCATCTTCAAATAAATTTTTGGTGATGTATCATTTTGGATACTGAATTTCTCTCTCTCGAATAATAATACTAGAAACTTTTCTAATTGCTTTTCAGTGTCTTATACTGGTTTCTTCGTGAAAATCTACTAATTCTGGATATTCTTCGTAGAAAGATTTGCTTCCCCTGATTGTTTGACCATCAGCAAGAAGTTCAAATGTCTCTCTTCCGTCAAAATAACCAATAGCAGGATTTTTCTTCAATATTCAAACGTGTATTCCATGCTACTAATTCAATCAGAAGCATCTTTAATTTTTGGACTGGCAGCTTTTAAAAACGTTGCGTGCGTGTACTGATTGAGCTATCGTCCAAAATACTGCCCTTTGACAATTCATCTTTTCTCTGAACCAGTTCAGTGAAAACTTGACTCAATCCTGCTCACCTCAATCTAGAAACTTTTGATAGTGGAGAAATAAAATAAATACTCCACGCTAAACATACAGATAAAAATTCCTTTTTAATAGTGTTGCATTCGTAATCCCTTTTGATTCAGGTGGATTTAGGTTCTGGGAGGACGTACATCCTCTTTGGAACTGTCTCTTCTACTCTGAAGTAGAGTGATTTTGCTGCACTAACTCCCGAGTGTTAATTCACGGAGGCTTCTTTGGTGTCTTTCGATTAAACATATCTCTCCTTCTATCTTTATTTCACTAGAAATGAATAATTGTTTTCAAGTCTCGTTGAAAGGCATCAGTAATTCCCAAAGCTTTGGGAATTACTTCCCATTTAGTAGACGTTTTTGGTTCATCTTCCATAATACAATCAATTTCTGCAACTAAACCTTTGTCATTAAATCTTTCTAAAATCATAGTCCTGCATCTTTTTCTACTGACGACATTGCATTGTGCTTCTTTGGTGATTTTCAGTCACATACGGACTTGGAATTAAAAACACTTGGTAATCCTAGAGCTGTTAATTCAATCAATGTTGTGCTCCACTACGACGACTACTAAATCTGTGTTTTGGAAACATTTGCACCATATTATTAATATATGGTAAAACTGTGACATTTTTGCAATGAGTTTTTCAAACTTGTAATATGATTGTTGATTTTGTCATAATGCACTTGCCCTGTCACCATAACCACTTGATAATTCTTAGCTTCTAATTCCTCTAAAGCCTCTAGAATGATTCGTTCATTCGTAATGAACCTCGGCTTCCTCCAAAGATTACACAATAGGTTTTTCTCTTTTTGATTCCAAGTGAATCTAGATAGCATTATCACGAACAGCATTCGCTAACTCTTGTCCACGAGGATTCCTGTCATGACCACTTTATCTTCGTATTTTTGCAAAAATCTTACGAACAGCATCGAAGCAAATTGCAATCTTAGACACTTTTCTTGCTAAAAATTGTGGATTCCTGCTAAACTGTTTTGCTCATGAATAATGGTTTGAATTCCCATATTGGCTGCTGCGTATAATACTGGCGCGCATACACATATCCTCCAGTACCAATCACGATATCTGGTTTGAACTCTTTTGATTTCTTTTGCTTTTAAAATAACTTGTACAGAAATACCATAATGTCTTGAGTTTTCTAATGATAATGAACGAACGATTCCTTGAATCTTAATCGTTTTAAAATCATATCCCGCTTTTTGGAACGATAGTACTTTTCTAACCCACGTTCAGTTCCTACATAGAAAACTCTGTTGAAGGGTCTTTTTCTTTCAATAATTCATTAAGAAAGAGCTGGATAAATATGTCCACCCGTTCCTCCTCCGAAACCAATACTCTCATCTTTTCTCCCATAAATTGCAGTTTCTCACTGCTTCAATGAAACAATCGCCGCGTACTTCAAAGTTAGCGAATTGATCCCCAACTTGCACACGCTGGTGAAAGTAACACGATTTCTCCCTCGCGACTAACTGCATATGCTTTGGTACTGCTTCTTCCAATGTTTCTACTACAGTTACTGGAATAGATAGTTTTTCAGCAGTAGCTTTCAACTTCTATCTGTTTTCTCCGTAACGACCATTTCACGGACATTTTCAAGAGAGGGTTTCTAATTCCTCAAAACCATTTTCCACGATCTAATCAAATCCAGCAATCAATACAACAGAGTTGATTTGTAAAACTAAGTAATGCTGTTTGTGTCGCAATAATATTTGTTGCTTTTGAATCATTGTAGAATTTACGACCTTCAATAGTCTTCACATAGTGTACGATGTTTTACTCCATGGAATGAACGAACTGCTTTTTCAATTCCTTCATTGGTTGTACCTCGCAATTTACTAATCGCAACTGCAGCTAACATCGTTCTCAATATTTTTGAACGCCTGGCATGAATCGCTTCAAGAGGCATAACTGTGTTTCCATTAAAGTAAATCATAGTTTCGATCTGCACAGCACCTTGTTCTAGCACTGATTTACGGCTGAAAGGTACTAAGGTTGCTTTTGTATGACCTTTAATAAACTCAAATAACTCTGGGAAATCCGCATTATAAACAAGGAGATCCTCTTTTGTTTGATTCTTGGTGATTTGTAATTTTGCTTTTCACATATTCTTCACGAGACCCATGATAATCCAAATGAGCACTAAAGATGTTTTACGATACACGCCACTTAGGGGCGAAAATTCTTCAATCCTACATCAATTGGAACGAGGATAGCTCAGTAATATATAGTCTGTTTCTTTGGAATCTTCTGCTACACTGCGTATAAAGGTACTCCGATATTTCTGCAGGCGAATGTTCTTCTTTCGGGAAAAAGATTCTTGCAGCATTAAGTTCGTTAATGTCGTTGTTAGAAGCTTCCATTAGAACCTGTGATTCTCAAAATCGTCCTTCCATCACTCGAGATGCAATTTTCGATTTCTGAAAACACAGGTAATCCTTTTCTACGGCTTTTAGCAACAAGGATTAGGTGAGAATTCCAGGGTTTTAACAATGCAATCAACAGTTTTATCAAGTAATTCTAACGGATGCCCTCCTGAGACAACTCTTAATCCTTCAGCTACTAACCCTTGTAGCGTCAACACTCTTCAAGTGGTGTTCGATCGTTCACCGTCACATCAGCTCCTAGATGGTGTAGTCACTCGCTACATTCACTCCACTTTTTAGCAAGTCCTATGACAAGTATTTTATTTTCAAACTCTTGTGTTGCGCACAATGATTCCTCCTATTTTGTTTTCATTATGTATAGAGAAAGGCTGGACAAAATGGCCAGCTCTCCGTTAAAATATGTTAGTTTTCTTAAAAATAATTGCAACAATTAACCCTGCAACTAAACCGACGCTACTAAAGACTGAAACGATTTTTACTTCTTTCCATCCACTCATTAAAATGATGATGAATAGGACTCATTTTTAAAAATACGTTTCCCTGTCAATTTTAAATGAGCCTACTTGAAGGATGACATCTAAGTGTTTCAAGAACGAAAATAATTCCTACAGAAGTAAAGTCCATCTTTATGAGCATAATGGAAATAATAGCAAGTCCTGCTCCCAGAGCTAATGAACCCACATCCCCATGAAGACTCGCTGGTTTCCAGTTGAATAATAAGAATCCTGCTAATCCCCTACTTTCACACAAAAAGCAAAATACAGCAATTGAATCTTGCCCAGCATGAGTTGCAATAATTCCGTAAGTTGCATAGCAATAATATTTTGTTAAACAGCTAATCCATCTAACTATCTCGTTAAATTCACTGCATTAGAAAAACCTGCAATCCAAATAATTGTAAATAAAGCAAAAACTATGATACTATCTCACTTCTCCAAGCAGTGGGAGGTAAATAAGGGTTGATTCCCACTCCAAAAGATATATTGCTACGAAAAATAGCAGCTCTCTAATAATTGAAGAACCAACACGTGACTTTTAATCCTTCATTTTTGTTTCTTAAACACCTTAATATAGTCATCAAGAAATCCGATAGACCCAAAAGAAAGCAAAGCCGATAACACCACTTAATAACACAAAATTGAAATGACCAAAAACGGCCCCCATAATTAAACTCGATAAACTAATCATACATAGAAATACTAGCCCACCCATCGTTGGTGTCCCACTTTAGATTTATGCCATGATGGCCCCTCATCTAAAGTCGTTTGTCCTAACTGTTTGATTTTCATAAATTGAATAAAATGCGTTCGGCAATTCTTGTCGCTAGAAACGATAAGCCGACTGCTAAAATGATTTCAATCATATCATTCTCCTTTTCACACTGGTTCTTACACTAATTTTTCAAGTGTCTTGAACAACTGTCTCCACTTCATTATAAGGAATATACTCTTCCGAGAACTTGGTGAGGTTCGCTACACCTTTACCAGCAAACAATAAGATATCTCCTTCTTGAGCGAGTTCTAACGCCTCGTCTCATTGCTTGCTTTCTATCGTCTACACATTCATATGGAGTATTCTCATTTTTCTGCCCGATAATATTTCGTTATATATAAGGCTCCTGTCTAGGATTGTCTGCTGTTAAAATGACATAATCAGATTTTTCAAAAAGCAATCTCTCTAGTTCTGGTCTCATACTAGAATCTCGATTTCCTCCACTATGTCCCATAATCGTGATTACGCGATTTATTTTTCACATCTCAAAGCGTTGAAATACATTTTTAATCCATCTGAGTATGTGCAAAATCGATAATGACTTGGAATGGCTGTCCTTGTTGAATCAGTTGCATACGTCCGCCCACTCCAGGAAACTTTTGCAATTTTTCAATTGCTCTTTGGTAAAGGAATTCCATTGACAATTGCTGCTCAAAGGCTGCCAACATATGTAAACATTAAACAAACCAATCATTGGAATCGTCAGAGGAAATTTCTCCCTCATTGACGGTTACAACGAAAGACGTCATTGCTCCATTGGTTTGAATTTCACTAGCACGAATATCGGATCCTTCTAGTAAAACCATGGAAATAACTCGGCTGAAGTAGAATATGCAAATTGCTCCAAAACATTCCTGATCGCGGTTTAAAAATAGCTGCGCGTGGCCTCCTATTTTTCGAATGATTTTCCTAATTGTGAAAACAATAGGCTCTTTTGCATGAGCATAGTTTTCCATTGTTTTATGCAAGTCTCAAATGCTCGTGTGTTAAGTTAGTGAAAACAGCAATATTATAGTCTCACTCCCCAAACACGACCCAATTGAAGTATGATGAAGAAACTTCCATATATACAAAAGTTTCTCCTCCAATATTTTTAATTCTTGTACATGTTTCATGAACTGTTCAAAATTTCTGGAGTCGTATCTTGTTTCAATTCTCTTATCACCAATTTTACGATACATCGTTCCTACAAAAGCAGTAGGTTTCTTTAACTCCTCTAGTAAATAATCTACCATATGTGCTAACAGTAGTTTTTCCATTTGTTCTGTAACACCAATCATATTTAGGACTCTGAAGGATAACCATAGAAATGATTCGCAAAAATCGTCATCACTCCGAGTCACATCTTTCACATAAATCACAGGGCATCTCCACTGTTCTTTAATTGATTTCGATGCAACTAAACATACTAGCACCTAGCCCTTTGCTTTCCCGCAAAAGATGACCGTCTACTGTTACTCCTTCGATACAGAAAAACATTGTATTGAGCACAACTTTACGCTGAATCTTTGAGCTAATTTATCTACAACGATATTTTCTAAAGAGCCTTCCACTCGTTTAATGACTAATAAATCCGCTAGTTCTTTTCGCAAACATGTTCTTCCTCCTTCTTTTACTCAGAGAGTCTTGAATATTCTAAGTTTCTGCATTAATGGATTGAAAATTTCTTTAAGAATTGTATTCCCAGTTACAGCCACCTGAGGTTGTTTAACCACAAATATATAAAATATATTTTGGATTATTATAAGGTGCAAAACCAACTACAGAGAAAATATAATTATTTCCACTAGAGTAGTATTTACCTGTTTCTGGATTAATAATTTCAGCAGTCCCCTGTTTTGGCTGCTACTTCTTTCTCCATCGATATTAAACTCATAAGCAGTTCCATTTTTCATACAGAGTTGCTTTGATATAAATATTCAGTGTTTTTAGCTGCCTCAGAAGAAATGACTTTCCCCTAATGAGTTTACTGGATTAGGTGTTTCTTTGCTCGTGTTAGGATCTGTAAATGATCCACTAAACGTACTTGTGCATTTAGCCACCATTAGCAAGGGCCGTGAAAGCTTGCATCATTTGATACACTGTAACCGTAATCCCTTTGTCCAAAAACCAGTCGACAATTGCTGTAAATAGGAATCTGAATGGGTTTGACCTAGAAATCTCATTTGCAAACTTGAATTAGTAGATTTACTAAATCCAAATGCTTCTAAATATTGTTTCCATTTTTCGACACCTATCTTTTGAATAACATGAACAAAGGCCACGTTACTAGAATGGGCTAATCCTTCTAAATAAGTGATATTTCCCCACCCTATTTTTATTATAATCCCTAACTAAATCAGGTATAAATCTTTACACTACCTGATTGGTATCTTTCATTTGGATCAAAAACTCCTTCATTAATTGCCGCAGCTAAGGCTAAAATTTTCATAGTGGAACCTGGCTCGTATGCTTGATCGGTTAGAAGGTTGTTCCACTGAACATCAATTCCCTCTTTGTCGTAGAGTTATAAGTTGGACGTTGCTGTAGCTGCTCAATATTACCACTTTTTGGATTCACTAACATAGCAGTCATTTGAACAGGTTGATACTGCTTATCTGCAGCACTGACTAGGGATTCTAAATAAGTTTGAAGTCTCTTATCCAATGTCAAAGTAATATCTTTTCCATCTTTTGGTTGTTTAGTCACTTTTTCAGTATCAGAAATCACATACCCATTTCCATCAACAGTATATTCTACTTCTCCTGCTGTTCCTGTTAATTGTTCATTATAAAGGCCTTCTAACCCAGTCTCCCAACTAAAGAAATAGTCGTTTTATGATCAGCAACTATCCTCAACGAATCTGTATATCCAATTAAATGCGAAGCAAAAATCCCATTTGGATAGTATCTGCAGGGGCTCTCTGAAAACTTAATTCCGGAAGTTCTCGCTTCAATTTTGTCTTTTTACTTGAACTGAAAGATTTTTCCGGCATTTCCAAATTCGACTTGAGAAACATCCTTCTGACTTAAAAATTTTTACAATTTCCTCTTTCGAGAGAGAAAGATGTTTCTGACAAGACTTCAGCCGTCTTATTAATATCTGTTACATAATCAGGGTGTTTCTGCATTCTTACTCCATTGGTCAGTTAAAATCGCATAAATGGAATAATTCGTTGCATCCACTGCAATTGGACTCCTGCTGGCATCATAGATGGTTCCACGTTTAGCTGCCAGTCCGTTTCTGATGAATTTTATCATTAATTTCTGCTCGTAAATCTACATTATGGATATTTCCTAAAACCATGATTCTAAAGAAACGCATAGAAAAAATGAGAAATAAGACACTAGCGAGTCCCATTAAAATAAAGCTCGCTCGACGCCTATTTCTCGCAATGTTATTGTTATTCATTTTTTTCATCGTCCAACATTCCTAACATTTTCTTCATTCATCTTCAAGCCTTGTTCATTTGCAATACGATTGACACTTTGGTCATATTGAGACAATTCTTGTGTTGATTGAAGTAAAGTATTATTTTCCGTTGAATTAGTGTTGTTTGTGATTCAATATCCTGTAATTGTCTGTTTTTATTAGCAATAATCATGCTAGCGACAATTGTCATTGTTGCTAAGAATGCCAAACCACTCCTGAAAGCATTAAAACTTGCATTAAGTTTGCTTTTTGTTTTTCTTCAGGAATCGAAGTGACTTCTTGGCCTTTACGAACTAGAGGCGTTTGCTTAGGCACACTCACATTCAACGTGTCTACATATTTTTCTGCTAATGCCACTAGTAATCCCTTCTTTCTAAATTATCCTTTTGTTTTTCAACGACTCTTAACTTCGCACTTTGCGAACGAGAGTTTTCTGTTATTTCTTCTAAACTTGGTAAAATTGGTTTTTATTTACTAACTGAAACGGGGCTTTTTCTCTCTTCGATTGGTAAAATCGGTAGGTTCTTCTGGTGCTTTTTCAACTGTACTTTTGTTGTTTAAGCATCGTCTTCACGATTCGATCTTCCAATGAATGGAAAGAAACTAACACTTATTCCACCAATCGAAACCACTTCAAACGCTTGCTCCAAAGAATCTTCTATCGCTGCTAATTCATCATTTACAGCAATACGAATTGCTTGAAAAATTCTCTTAGCAGGATGTCCACTTTCTTCTTGCTGCTGCAGGAATACTATCACGAATAATATCCACTAGCTCCCCAGTTGTCTCAATTCTATGTTGGGCACGAATGCGTTCAATATTACGAGCAATTTGTTTTGAAAACTTTTCTTCTCCATATCGATAAAAATTCTCACTAACTCATCATAAGCTCCATTCATTAACGATTTCTTCTGCAGTTAACAGAGCACTTTGATCCATTCGCATATCCAGTTTAGTGTTTTGATGATAGCTGAATCCTCTCTCGATTTGATCAAGTTGCGGAGATGAAACACCTAAGTCATATAAAATCCCATCTACTGTAGAAACTCCTAGTTTTCCTAGTTCTTTCTTTAGTTGACGAAAATTTGCATGAATAAAAGTCACTTTTCCTTCTTCTACTTCTTTAGCAAGACGAACTTTTGCATATTGAATGGCTTGCGTCATCTTGATCAAAGCAATAAAGATGCCCTGTCGTTAATTGGCTAAGTAAGTATTGACTATGTCCCGCACCACCCAGTGTACAATCTACGTAGATTCCGTCTGGCTTAATGGATAATGCATCTACCGTTTCATGTAGCAATACAGTGATATGTTTAAACATGGTCCCTTCCCTTTCTAAAAGCCAAAATCAATCATATTTTCGGCCAATTCTTCAAAATTCTCTTCTGTTTCAGCAATATATTCTTGCCAACGTTCTTCGTTCCAAATCTCAATACGATCATTATTTCCGATAACGCGACAATCTAATCCGCATACGCGCGAAGCGTTTGAGAGATATTCACAGGCCTTGCTTTATCAAATTCCACTTCAATCGCAGCAGAGTTCATAAAACGAGTAAAGGCACGCGCATCTTTTTTAGACTGTGGCAAGTCTCGTAATTTATTTTGAATGAGCTCCCATTGTTCGAGAGGATAACCGTATAAACAGCCATCAAGTCCGCGTGTCACGATAAAGGTGAAAATCCTAAATCTTCACGAAACTTAGCAGGCACGATCATACGTCCTTTTGCATCAATTGTATGTTGATATTCACCGATTAACATGTAGACTCTCCATTCCAATAATTTTTAGTAACCATAGCTTACCACATTCCACCACTTTCACCACTTTTTATCTAGTTAAAAATTTTTCCTCCCCAATTTATGTTTTTAAACAGAAAAAGCTCTTTACACTTTCCGCGTAAAAGAGCTTTGAGGAACTATTGATTTTAGTGCAATTATTTAAAGAATCTTCCACTTGTACTAATAAGACAAGCAATCCAAAAATAAAAACGAAATGGAAAATAATTGGTGGAGGAAAGGTCCCAAGAACCAGTTTCTCTTTTTAATTTGAAATATAATAATGCTAACCCAATAAGAGCAGAAAACCCTAATGTAGCAAAACTAAACCAAGAATAACCATGAGGCATTCACACTGAGTGGTATGTCAATCACCAACAACAGCATTGGTGTCATAATTTTCACGAATAGTTGTGAAGCGAGGTCTCATTATAGAAGATTCGTTTTCAAAAACGACCGTGAAGCCCACTGAAACTTGATAAATACTAACCATAGTACGATTTCAAAAATAACATTGACTCACCTCCATCACTACTAGTTTTACAATAGATTTCTTAAAACACATAATAACTTTCTAATGTATCAATTTTTGATTACGCATCATAAATGACATATTACATCTACATGTTTAAAGAAAAACCCAGACAGCTGTCTCAAGGTTTTGTAACGTTTATGATTATGCTTCTTTGAAACAACTTCTTTTCCGTGTCAAGGAACCATACACTCAGGACAAACGTATGGCTCTTTCAATGCTCCACATGATGGGCAGTCGCTCAATCCTGGAACTTCTAATTTGAAGTGAGTACGACGTTTCGCTTTTTCTCGCTTTTGATGTTTTTGACGTTTTGGTACTGCCATTTTTGGTACACCTCCTAATCAATCTTCTTTACATAATGCTTTTACTCTCAGTCTCATCCTTTTTCGAAGAAAGACTGTAAAGACGCTAGCGCTTGGATCAACCGATTGTTCTTTTTGTTGTTTGCGTCGCTCTTCAAAGAGCTGCCCTGCGTCAACCTCCCAATCATTTCCTGAAGGCATTTATCTTCACTCAATTCCTCTCGCGATAAGACTTGTAAAGGGAATTGCAGTCAAAATATGATCTTCCAGCAGGGTTCAAGGTCGACCAATCACCATCACGAGGCATCACAATTTCTGTTAGCTCTTTCTCATCAACTGAGAGATGGGACAGAATGTATCTTTCATCAATATCTATGTGGAGTGGAACTACCACTGGCTCTAAAGACCTGGATGAAGGAAGTGTGATATCAACATCGCAAAGTAAAGTGCGCTACAACTGATTGGCTTTGATAAACAAGAAATCTTTGATGTGTGCTAGCGAAACAGCAAAGAATGGAATCATCTCGTTGTTTTAAAGCCTCTTCCACGATTAATTTCTGTATCAAAGTAAGTTGAGTCCTTGAGAATCCTGAAGCTGTTTAACTGATATTTTCACAATTTTCTCACCCTAAAGCAACATACTCGAATTATACTAGTTTTATTGAAAGTTTGTCAAAGCTTTTTACTTTACAAGCTGAAAAGACAGAGATTAAAAATCCTATCTCCTTGTTCACTTGAATCGGCTTAAAGACCGTAGCAGAAATTTGCTGGATGGATTCCAAAAATCATACAATAAATCCCTAACTTTCTTGGCGTTCATCTTTATAGGCTGCGTAATTAGTTATTAAATTGAACGACTCTACTTCCCGCATATTCTTCAACCACTTTTGGCCCTTTAATGTAAAAACCCCAGGACTTTACCTTGATGAATCGGTGTGTTCAATAGTCTTCCATTTTCTATTTTGGTTATTCCATAAAAACATAAACAAAGGAGTCGTTGCAACCTTTTGCCCTAGCTCCACCGTTTGTTTTAAGATATTGGACACTCAATAGTCGAAAGTTGTTCGAACAGCTTCCTTCCAAGCGATTCTCGATTCTTCTTCCATTTGATAATGGCATGTGTCTTTCGTGCGTACTTCTAAGACGATACTTTCTCAAGATTGGCCATCAGAACTCCAATCGTTTTTGTACTCTTCTTCATCGAAACACTAGCAGGATAGTTGTTCTATCAACACTTTCTCCTGGCGATTCTCTTCAGAGCTTTTCGTAAGGCTGTTCCCACTAGCAAAAGTTGCCTCTTCTAACGTATCATCAAATGTCTGCTTTCCTACTCGTGTGATAGGAACCAGCTGCATTGAATTCTGCCTCAGAATTATAAACAGCATATGCTGATCCAACTGTTGGTTTGGAGACTGCAACGCGGGCTAATGCACTCTTTCCCCCAAACTCTTTCACAGCAAGTTGCGTTAATTGGCTGCAAAACGTTAGTGAACGATTCTGTTCGACAAAACTGCTGATTTCTTTTTCAACGGCGTTTCGCTGAGATGCCGCCCTTCACGCTTATCTCCATTTTCACATCCAAATGCTAAATAGTGGCAACCTACCTTTTGCAAGATTTCAACTGCGCCCTTTGCAAAACGGTCTGTTGACTGGACAGCTCACTGTAGCTAGGCATCTCAATCACGACGTCTGATCCATTTTGTGAGCGACTCGTTGACTCCATTTTTGTTCGATTGCAGGTTCACCACGTTGCATCCAGTTACCGCTCATCACCACAACAATGACATCCGCACTCGTCCGTGCCTGTTCTAAACAGATAAGCATGAGCCCTTGAAATGGGATTAAATTCGCATTACTCCACATATCTTCTACACGCAAGCCTCATTTCACCGCTTGGAAGAACCAACGGGACTCGTTTCTGACTCTGCTTTCTTCCAAAATCAGCCGTCACCCTAATATCGGTAAACCGACCATCTCTAGTACGGCTTCAACCATTTCAATTGGGAAAGTTTGTTCCTTCATGCACTTCCTGAAAATGCTCATATCAGGCTGCCATCTTCTTGTTTTAATATACATATCGATAACGTGTCTCACTCTACCCTGGCTCATCCAATTCATAGCTTTGCCAGAGAAATGCAAAAATCATCTTCCACAAAATGATATTGGTATTCAGGAAAATTTTTCATTGGATATACAGTGAATGAACATCGAAAGAGGAAAATTTCAACTTCTAAATGGTCATACACACGTTTCGAAACTACTGAAACGATATCTTCGAAAATCTGTTAAATAACAGAGTAATCTGAAAAAAGTGTTACTGCATCGGTTGTCGGTACATCTTCCAATACTCGCATATCCGATTGAAGCCACTTTGATAGGTCTACCTTGTGCTTTCTTTTTAGCAATCTCTAACATATTCTTGATAAATCAACGCCAATAACTGAATCCTTTATCGTCAAGTCGCTGATACTTCACCAGTCCCACAAGCAAGTTCCATCACTTTACGAACAGTCTTTAGCACTATGCGAAAAAGAACGAACTGTCATAGTCCGTCCATTCTTCTGTAGAGTTCTGATCCATCACTTGGTCACATATGAGCAAAATTTTTGATAGTTCATTAGTTTCTCATCATTTACGATTGGTGCATCGCTCCACAATTTTTCTAAATTATAAATTCGCGATCAGCATAGAATACATGGACAATCACATCGTTTAAGTCCATCAAGATCCATTTACCACCATCTCTACGCTTCGATACTTCTTACTTGAAGCCTTCTTTTCAACCCTGCTTCTTCTACAGCATCGACAATCTTGCATGCTCGTTTTTACCGTGTGTAATCACGAAATATTCGCAACTGGTGTAAGACTTGCATCTAGCGTAACCACTTCTCAGTTAGCAACTTTGTCTTCACAAAGTATCTAAAACAACTTGTAATAATTTCACTGGTATGTTCCATTCTATTCTCCTTATCTTTGTTTCAAATAATGATTATAAACTTCTGTTGTTTTTGGAAAAATACTTACTTTTTCCATAAAATTCCCAATGTGCTTAATAAATAAAAGACCGCATCATCGATATCTGCGATTTCATGAGCAGTATCGACCCCTGGATAATCTCTTCCATCTTCGATTGCGTCTCACAAAGAGACACTTGAAAGAAGACTCATTTGCAGTCCTCCAATCGTAGCGCGCTCACGAATGGCATTCAACAGCGCTTCGTCTTACTCCGCATAAATTTGAAAATTAAATACGCTCCAATCGGCCCCGTGTAGAATTTCGAACCTTCATGATGATACATTTTCAGTAGTCCACTCTTTGGCAAGAGCTTGTTGCTTTTCCACTGGGATTTCTTTTAGTATAATCATGCGCTAACCCATCACAAAAGCAGCCATCATCGACGCCGTAAAGCTGCTAATTCCAATATTTCTTTCGTTGACACAGGCAGTGTTGATATCTCTTGTCGCTCATATTTGACTGACGCATTAGAAACAACTCTTCTCTTGTCATCGTTGTATAAGGTTCAAAGCTATTTACTTGCTCATTCCCTAAATACAGCCCCTTTTTCGGCAATATAGGCCTCCACTAATTCTTGGTACCAAAATATTTAATACTTGTTGAATAGAACATTTTTGACGGATTTGTGTCGAACTAATATCCATCTTTGGTGCTGTAATCCACAGGACTGATATGGCGTTTCTTTTCCATATCCTGGACGCTCAACCTGACAAATTGTCACTTCATGGAACTAGTTCATCCACACGGTGCCACGTTGGCAAGTAATCCACCATGTCTCCATTAATGATAAAGTAGTATTCGGTATCTGGATTTTGTCTCTTTAAGAGTTGAATCGTCATACGCCGTATAACTCTTCTCATTACGCTCGAGTTCAATCGTCTCGATATCAATAAATATTATCTTGAATCGCAAGACGTTTCATCTCACACGGGTAATAGCATCAATGGTCTTTTTCTCATCCACATGTGGCGGAATATGACTTGGTAAAAGTAAACCTTGTCTCGGGCTCTAATTGCACACGCGCTTGTTCAGCCATAATTAAATGTGCACTATGGAGGATTAAAACTACCTCGATAAGCCCGACACGTTCTACCGGCATTTCTTCACGGAATTTTTCAGTTTTGTTTAATGTCTCAGATATTGAGTTCAGCAACCATCGTCTATCGACCCTCTGAATTCTGCAAATCGTACTGAAAGATCTCATGTTTGGATTTCTTGCTATATATAACACAACCGTATGCCCAATCACTTGAATAATGAGATTTCGGTCGCCAAAGCAATCACCTCAGCAGCTTCTTTTTGTGGTCTCTCTAATGTGTTTTGCATAAAGTCACTTTAATCAATTCTCGTTTTTCAACTGCGTTTTGAATTTGATGAATCATCTTCGCTGAGTCCGCCTTTTTCCAATTTGGAAGATTGCTCAACGAGGTAGCTTTCTTTTTGAAGAACTGTCTTCTTTCCTTTTTAGATTCCATGAAAGCTCTCCTTTCTTTAAATAATCGATCGACGTTGAATCACGTCAAACTTCTTTTTGGACCATACAGATACGTACCTGGTTTTTGAATCAGTTACCCAGCCAAGACCCGCAATCACTAAGTCCGTTTTTCTTTAATGGTAAATGTCTTCTTCACTAATTTTTGGATACAACTTCATATTGTCTACCCTGTTGGTGGCGTTAGAAGTGTTCTGCATGTTTTGCATAAAAACTCTGTCGCCTTTTTCCAACTTCAGTGCGATGCAAGTCGATTGTTTGCGGTGTATAGAAGGTAAATGAATTCGTTCTCCTTGTTCGTAATCAACATCGAATCAATCCACCGATAAAAATTGTTTGCTGGCTATTTAATTGAAATGTCTTGGTTGTAAACCTTTTGCGGTAAGACTTTCTTCATTTCTTTTTCCACAGTAGTGTAATTTGATGACGGTGAATAATCCTCGGTGTATCCACCAGTGAAAGAATGTTCATCAAATGGAATATCAATTGTCCAGAGTTGTTCCTGGATATTGAGAGGTTGTAATCACTTCTCCTGTTTCACCAATACTTTGAATCAACTTATTAATCAGTGTTGATTTTTCCTACATTCGTTACCCTACGACATACGCATCCTTACCTTTACGGTATTCGTTAATCTTCTAGCAATTCGTCAATTTGAATCCGTTTATGACCGCTCACAAGAAGGGTATCGACTGGTTAATGCCGTACTCTTTTTACATGACGTTCAATCCAAGCTTTTCAGATCGAGATTACGGTTCACTGATTTTGGACATAAGTCTACTTTTGTTAGCTACGAATAAAATCGGGTTATCCCCAACAAAACGTTTTAAACCAGAAATCGATGTCGTATAAGTCGAATAAGTCAACGACGAAGACAACAAGAGCATCTTCATCTGCGATACTACTAACATCTTTAAGAAATCATCATCTGTTAGAGATGCAGGTTGCAACTCATTATAATTACGTAGTCTAAAACAACGTTGGCAATAGAGAGGGCATTCACTTTCCAGCATTTTATTTAATGCACTTTGAGGTGTGTACCCCGTTCCTTTTGGATCTTCCGTTTGGATTGTTGCTCCACATCCAATACATACATACTGTTCCATGATTAATCCTCCTCCCATTTCTTATGATAAGACACACCTTGTGTCACTACAAAAATTCCTTTTTCAAAGAAACGATTGATTTTTGTTTTCCAAGCATCGCTCTCTTTTCTAGGTTTTACGATAATGGTTCTAACTCCAAATGTATTCGCTCCTAGAATATCTGTCAATAATTGGTCGCTCTACCATGACTGTTTTGATTTATCAAATCGAGTAATTATTGTGCCTCTTTGAACCCTTTGTGCAGTGGTTTCAAGCCAGGATACACAAATGGGACATCCAACTTTTCAGCTGCGTCTTTGATACGATGTTCATTATTATTCGATACAAGAATAATCTTGATGCCTGCTTCTTTCAATGAACGTACCCAGGTAAGTAGGTTATCATCAATTTCTTTTTCGTCCCAGCCAATTAGCGTATTATCTAAATCGGTTAAGACAACCTCGATTCCATTTTCTTGTAAGAAAGCAACGGTAATCTCTTGAAAGGTCTTTTTAAACCACGTTGGTTTGAATAGTGCCATAGTTCTCCTTCTACTTTACGTCAACGCCTTGTGCATCACTTTCAGCCAGTACGAATCTTGCAATCTTTCAGCGTTGTTTCAAATATTTTTCTAATGTTTGTAGCAAAAACGATCGACTTGTTCTCTTTATGAACAAACGTCATCACTGTTGGGCCTGCTCCACTTAGGTAAGTCCCGTGTGTATCCAGACCTTCATTTTTGGTAATCCTACGAACCTCTTCCATCCAAGGAACGAGCGTTGAACGATACGTTTCATGGAATAAGTCTTTCTCAATAATTGATGAAATGACTTTCCAATCCTCGATCATTAATCCAGCTACCAACACATTACTACGGCTACTTGCTTCTACTGCCACGCCGTATGCTAGCGAACTTGGTAGTACGCCTCGACTCTTCTTCGTTGATAATTGAACGTTTTCGGAATCACAGCAACCATCGCAATCGGTCGCTTTCACATTCTATGAACCGTCAATACTTCTTGTGTGTTAGGATCATACATGTAGCGACCACGACGCCTCCTAAGATTGCCGGGGCGACATTGTCAGGATGTCCTTCAAAAAAGGTTGCCCATTCTACTTTTTCATCATTTGTTAAATGCATGTTGCCTAATACATTCGCTAATTCGATTCCGGCAACTATCGCGCTTGAACTACTACCAAGTCCTCTTGTTAAGGGAATCTCACTTTCGCATACGAGTTTATGCGGTGCTAAGGTTAGACACACTTTTAAAGCTGTTTCGATAATTAAGTTTTCTTCATCTGTTGAATTTCTTCTCCAAACGGATGGATAATTACCCATCGCTAGATGCTTCTCCTACTTGAAGCGTTAAATATAAATTCACTGCAATTCAAAGCGAATCGAATCCTAATCCGATATTTGCTGAAGCTGCTGGAACTTTAATTGTTAATGCCATTATGCTTCCTCCAAGATTGGGTAAATAGCAACTTCATTTAAATGAGCAAAAGCTTCTTTTACTTTGGCTAACTCACTTGCTGTTAAAGCTGTATAACGAACTCCAAATTCTTCTTGATTATTAGATACAACTTGGCCGCCTAGTGGTGCAACATCAAGTTTCCTTTTCCATATACGAAATAAGAACTTGTCGCAGCCTCTGGACTTATTTCTACTAGTGGGCATTCTACACGACCAAATGTTTCAACTGCACTACCATTCCCTTTGCGGTGAAGTCCTTCCACTACGTCTGCCATAAGACACTTGTTGCTGTTGGAAGAGATCCATCCCTTTTTCCGTAGAATAAAACTCATCCACTGCATTTCCTTTTACAGAAATCGCATTGTTTTTCATAATGCACTTGCGCTAATAAGTGAGTTGCTGGTACAAAGTAGGTGCTACTTCAAGTGAAACTTTTCGCCGTCGCTAAGTGCTTTAGCGAGTAGTTTAATCTGCAAACCCGTTCTCAGAAGCCATCTTCATATGGAGCCGTTGTGACTCCAGAAATTCCCGTTTGCCACTTCCACCAAAAGTCACGTTCTCCGAAATGCTAAACGAGTTAAAAATCATTAATTTATATACTCGTCATGACCTTCCACGTCCTTGTTGGAATCCGCTTCAGCAAAGCCTTTTTCTTGTGCAATTTTCAGTGCCGCTTCGTAGCTAAGCTTCCTTCTTTTTCCATTGAGCTTAAAATGAAGTTTGTTGTCCTGTTCACGATACCAACGATGGATTCTACTTCATTGTTTCAAAATGTTGCACCATCGGACGAAGTACTGGAATTCACCTCCAACACTAGCTTCATAGTACAAGTACACATCTTCTAATTCTAGCCAGTGTTGTCAATTCAACTCCATGAACGGCAATTAGATTTTATTGGCTGTTACAACTGATGCTAATAAGCAGCTTTTCACACTTAATCATATGCGGTTGTGTACCGCCCATCACTTCAACTACAAGTTCAATTCTGAATCTTTTTACAATGTCTTCAATCTTATTTGTAAAAGCCACATCTGTTTGTTTCATCAACCCTGGTTCACGAACTAAAGCAGTCTTAATTTCGATTTCTTCTGGAAGTACTCGCTCTAATTTTGCTACATTTTTTTTCCAAATATTATAAACACCGCCACCTACAGTGCCAAATCCTAATAACGCAATTTTCATTTTGTTCATCCTACCTTTTATATTGAAAAGCCACAGCACAGACAATTCTGCGCCGTGGCTTTTACTCACGAGTATAATTTTTAATCTTGTAACATTTCAAAGGTCAATTGTCACTAAATCAATATCATCAAATTGGAATGTTTGATTTGTTTCTACGTCTTCTAATTCAAAACTATTTGCTTCACGATTAAAAAGTAACGATAGCTTTCTCAACGCCATCCTTTTCAAAACGACGCACCTCAATCTCAGAATCTTGTGCTGCCATTGTTTTGCAGACGTTGAACACTGCCACCAATTGTGAAGGTTTCATATAATCACTACCCCTTTCAAACTTTCTTTTCATTATTCTACCATAAAACCTATCTTTGATAGTAAGAATAACCATTCTTTTAAGAGAATTTTATTCAGTTGGTAAATTTCAATATAGTTTGATTAAAGCTTGGGTACCATCATCTGCAAAACCATCATCACAGAGCGTTTCGTAGAGTGCTTGTAAAGTTGCTGGTAAAATAGACGCATTTTTCTCTGCTTCATCAAGTGCAATTCCTAAATCTTTAAGGAAATGTTTTGCAAAGAAACCTGGAGAATAATCTTCTTTTAAAATACGAGGGCCGTAATTTGAAAGTGACCAGTTTGCAGCACTTCCTGCGCCAACTGTTTGTAATACCTTATCCATGTCTAAGCCTGCAGCTTTCGCATAAACGAGCATCTCTGTTAACCCTGTCATCGTTCCTGCAATCATAATCTGATTGGCCATTTTCGTATGTTGGCCACTGCCTGCAGTTCCTTGGAGTGTAATCGTCTTAGAGAAGCAATCTAGTACAGGATACACTTTTTCTAACGTTTTCTCTGTTCCACCAACCATTGTAGAAAGAGTTCCATTTTTCGCACCAAGGTCGCCTCCTGAAACTGGTGCGTCTAACGCTTCCCAAGATCGTGCTGCAGCTTCTTCGGCAATGCGTTTTGCTAAAGTTGGTGTACTTGTTGTAAGGTCCACCACCACGAGATGTCTTTAGTAGACTTGAAGATTCCTTGGTCCCCAAAGTAAACTTCTTCCACATCTTTTGGATATCCTACGATTGTTAACACCACATCAGCTTGATTAGCAACTTCTGTAGGTGTATCCGACCAAGTCGCTCCCTCTTCAAGAAGGTCTAATGCTCTTTCCTTTGTACGGTTGTAAACAACCACATCATATTTTTAGCAAATGGCGAATCATGGTTCCCATCACGCCAGTTCCAACAAAAGCCTACTGTATTAATTTTCATTTTCTTCATCCTTTAACTCACTTGTTGATAAACGTAAAAATTTCATCAGATTCATAATATTATGAGAATGCTCTTGATTCCATTGATAGCCGTTAATCGCAGCCTCATAGAAACCTACAATTCTTTCACCAAATGTTTCAGAAGAAATTTCAGCTAATAATTGGTCTTGTAACGCTGAAACTACAGCTTCATTTCCTAATTGGTTTTCAATATAGCCTAAGACACAATCTGCAATATCCGCATCTGTTTCAAATAACATTCCTAAAGCATCTGCTGTAATAAGACTGCTTAAGTAATCGTTCTTCTTCGCAATGACTGGAACGCGGTTAACAAGCGCCTCTAAGTAAGTTAATCCTTGGCTTTCAGATTCAGATGCATTCACGTAAAGGTCCGCCATTTGATAGTACTTATAAACCATTTCATTTTTGATTTCACCCACAAATTGAACAAAATCGTTCATGCCAAGTTCTGCCACTTGTGCTTCTAGTTTTTCTCGTTCAGGTCCGTCACCAGCAATACATAAGCGTACATTTGGCTTACTTGCTACTATAGCTGGTAACGCAGCAATCACTGCCGCAATATTTTTTTCTTGAGATAAACGACTAAGAGATAGTAGCACCACTTCATCTTCTGAATAGCCAAGCTCACTTCTTAGATTTTTGGCAACTTCTAGTTCTTGTGGAGGAACAACTACTCCGGTTGGAATCACTCGAACTTCCTGAAGCACCCCATATTCAATCAGCTTATCTTTTGTCATTTGACTTGGAGCAACTACTCCACTTGTTTGATTACAAAACGCTTTAGAGATATACGCCACATGACTTGGACGTAGCACTTTGCCTTTTGCAATATAGTGTAAATATTTTTCATACATTGTATGGTACGTATGAATTGTTGGAATCTTCAACATAGCAATTAGTTTACCTGCCAACCCCAGACTAAATTCAGTCTGCGTATGAATGATATCCAATTCATTTTCTTTCGCAATTCGGTAAGCCTTTCCCAGACCTTGAATCGCAACTCGACGATCTTTGAACGCAAAAACAGGACACTCCCTAATCGTACAATATTTTCTTCTGGCTCAGTTACTTTTTGGATCAGTAGTTGTAAAAATAATAACCTTATGTCCTTGTCTTTCTAAATCTTCTTTTTAGTACTCGAATTGAGTAGCAACCCCAATCACTTGCGGAAAGAACGTATCTGTAAATATACCGATTCGCATACTCTTCTCCTTAATTTGAAATATAAATATTTCTACTATCTCTTCTATTATAAACGATACAAAACAGTAGTGTCACTATAAGGCTATTTATAAGAGAATATTCGATATATTTTTCCTGTTAGGCACAAAAAGCTCAACGGTCAACGTTGAGTCATCTCG
>BNJU01004643.1_pt1 | contig 32095 bp, 44 predicted proteins | sample 8539281 | NCBI WGS metagenome assembly BNJU01 (sample SAMD00202456, study PRJDB9452) | human saliva metagenome | isolation source: human saliva | place: Japan
TGAAAACATGTTGTTCATTTTTAAAAAGTCAATCGATCTCGATGGCTGCTGAGATAGAGCATAGATTTAGCCAAAATGATTGGAAAAATAGGATTCAATCATGTATAATCAAGAGAGAATAATTTTTTTGAGGAGAGAGGGCATCCTTACCTTGCTGACATGGAATAGAGTGACGAGATTTAAATTAATAAAATCGGGAAACATTGGATCTCGAGTAGCCTGTCTGAATGCTTCTTTTTGCGTGTTAAAAAAAGAAAGAGGTGTTTCCAATCATTCTAGTATGGATGCTCCAAGCTCCATAGCCTTAAAAGGCTTGATTGCTGCTGGATCCATTATGGGTGCGACGTCAATCGTGCATCCAACGGATGCTGATGAGCTAGCAGGTCCAACTTTACAGTCAGAAGTGGCATTCGGAAGTGGGTGTAGTAGGTAAGGATAGCTTGGTGTTGAGCAGTGTGGAACAGTCGTCCACGACCAGTCTGTCTACGAGCGAGTGGTCTCCATCAGAGTTACAGAGTGATTCGCTTTCTACTTCATATATCTACGACGAGTTCAGCAGTGCCTCTACTTTCAATGGCGGAAGCTAGCGTCCTTTCAAATGGAGACCAAGAGTCTGTAGTCGTCTCAGATCCTGCTCAGGATAAACAGCTTCAACGTATAGCTCAAGACCTTTATTCTTATATAGAGCAAGCGAAAGAATTGAAGGATGGAGAGGGACTTGTGTTGGAAGCGGAAGAAGCTCTGGAGGGCATCCGCAACCAATTAGCCAATCCAGGTCAAGGAGGAGAGGCGACGCTTCTTCAGGCCAAGTCTGTTCGGAATCGCTTGGTCAATGCTGTGTTAAGAGAACAATCAGGGAAGAGAGATCCGCGTACAGGTAGTGCCTTAGAAGTGGACAGTGCTTTTCGTGCTCCTTTTGTCATGAGTGGTCCAGCAAATAATCATCTGATCACAGCTTATAATTCAGATCCGATTCGGTTGCAGTACATTGTGAGAGAGCAGAATGGTGGGGTCATTCTCACCTATATGGGTTATGCTCCTGACAGTGAACGGGTTGAGGTGTTCTCGTTCCCAATGCAACCTTTGAAATCACCTTTTTGCTCCCATGTTGATCGAAGGAAAGTCGGAGGCACAGAGGTTGTCGAACCCGGGAAGACGTATACGATAAACTCGTTCGTTTTACCAATGCTAGAAATCAGTTTCTCGATCGTTCTTTCCGCATTAAGGTCTTGCCTCAAAATGATGGCATCTGGAACCCAATTGCTCCAGTGACTTCTAATACTCAGGTGACTGATTTGACCAATCTGACTGAGTCTGAAAAAGCGCAGGTTTGGGAAAAGTTCAAGGAGGCAAATCCACGTCTCTTGGCGTCTAAAGATTTTAAGAGCTACTCAGTCTCTGCAACTGGAGAAATTACGGTTGTCTTCAAGGATAATACGTCTAATACTGTGAAAGTACCTTTGACAGAGGATCCTCGAACGCAGTCGCTCTCGGTGAGTTATTCACAGAGCGTATCTGAAGCGCAAAGTACTTCTCAAATGCGGTCACAATCGGCTAAGTTATCAGAGTCTTTGTCTGAGAACTATTCAGAATCGGAGAGTGCTTCAACATCAATCGTCGCTTCTCAAAGTACCTCGCTTTCTACAAGTCTCTCGGTATCAAAAGCAGCATCTCAATCTTTGAGTGTTTTAGAATCAGAAAGACTTTCAGAATCTGCTGTGGCCTCAGAGAGTGAGTCTACATCAGTCAGTGTGGTGGTATCTGAGAGTCAGTCAACATCTGTAAGTGGTTCAAAATCTTTGAGTACCTCTGTTTCCACGAGTGAATCTCTTTCGATTTCTGATTCAGAGTCAGTAAGCCAGTCTGCATCGTTAAGTATCTCCGAATCAATTTCAGGCTCGTTAAGCACATCAGTTTCCGCGAGTAAGTTTGTTTCGACCTCTGATTCAGAGTCAGTAAGCCAGTCTGCATCGTTAAGTATCTCCGACTCAGTCTCGAAATCTTTAGGTACCTCTGTTTCCACCAGTGAGTCTCTTTCGACCTCTGATTCAGAGTCGATCAGTCAGTCTGCGTCGGCAAGTGTCTCCGACTCAGTCTCGGACTCCTTGAGTACTTCAGTTTCCGCAAGTGATTCAGTTTCGACCTCTGAGTCCGAGTCGATCAGTCAGTCTGCATCGGCAAGTGTTTCAGAAACAATCTCCGAATCCTTGAGTACCTCTGTTTCCACAAGTGAATCTCTTTCGATTTCGGAGTCAGAGTCAGTCAGCCAGTCTGCATCGTTAAGTATCTCCGGATCAATTTCAGAATCAATGAGTACTTCGGTTTCAGCAAGCAATTCTGTTTCGACCTCTGATTCAGAGTTAGTCAGCCAGTCTGCATCGTTAAGTATCTCCGAATCAATTTCAGGCTCGTTGAGTGCATCAGTTTCCGCGAGTGAGTCAGTTTTGACTTCTCAATCCGAGTCGATCAGCCATTCTGTATCGGTAAGTATCTTAGAATCAGCCTCGAATCCTTGAGCACATCAGTCTCCGCGAGTGAATCAATTTCGACCTCTGAGTCAGAGTCGATCAGTCAGTCGGTATCGGCAAGTGTTTCCAACTCAGTCTCGAAATCTTTAAGTACCTCTGTTTCCGCCAGTGAATCAATTTCGACCTTTGAGTCAGAGTCAGTCAGTCAATCTATATCCGCAAGTAGTTCCGATTCAGTCTCAGGCTCTTTGAGTACCTCTGCTTCCACAAGTGATTCTATCTCGATTTCTCAATCTGAGTCAATCAGTCAGTCGGCATCGGCAAGTAGTTCAGAATCATTCTCCGACTCCTGAGTGCTTCGGTCTCGGCAAGTGAGTCAGCTTTCGACCCCTGAGTCAGAGTCGTTAAGTCAGTCAGTCTCGGCAAGTGTTTCCGAATTAGTCTCGTACTCGTTGAGTACCTCTGTTTCACAGTGATTCTATCTCGACTTCTCAATCCGAGTCGGTCAGCCAGTCGGTATCGGCAATTGTTTCCGAATCAGTCTCAGAATCTTTAAGTACCTCGGTTTTCGCGAGTGAGTCTATTTCGACGTCTGAGTCAGAGTCGATCAGTCGATCGGTATCGGTAAGTGTATCGAATCAGTCTCAGAATCTTTAAGTACCTCGGTTTTCGCGAGTGAGTCTATTTCGACGTCTGAGTCAGAGTCGATCAGCCAGTCGGTATCGGCAAGTGTTTCCAACTCAGTCTCGAAATCTTTAAGTACCTCTGTTTCCGCCAGTGAATCAATTTCGACCTTTGAGTCAGAGTCGATCAGCCAGTCTGCGTCGTTAAGCAGCTCAGAATCAATTTCAGAATCAATGAGCACTTTGGTTTCTACAAGCAATTCTGTTTCGACCTTTGAGTCAGAGTCGATCAGCCATTCTGTATCGGTAAGTATCTTAGACTCCCTTTCAGACTCTCAAAGTGTTTCAGCTTCTCAAGTTGTCTGGGATAGTCAATCGGAAAGTAGTTCTGAATTAGAATCCATTTCTTTGAGTACCTTGGATTCTACAAGAGAGTCGGATTCAACTTCCCAGTTCGAGTCGACAAGCCAGCTGACATCAGCCATGTTATCAGAGTCAGTCTCTAAATTCATGAGTACCTCAATTTTCGCCAGTGAATCTATGTCGACTTCTCAATCCGAGTTTGTAAGGAGTTCAGAATCTATTTCTGAGTTCTTCGAGTCAATCTGCTCCATCAAGTGAGTCTGTTTCGACACCGGAGTCTAGGTCTCAACAGTCAGTCTGATTCACTCAGTCTAACCGAGTCGTCATCAGAACTCTTGAGTGGTCTCGATCTCAAGAAGCGAAACCCTTTTAGAGTCCTCATTTAACTCGCATAGACAATCAGAGTCAATCAGTCATTCTCAGTCCGTTTCAATGCTAGATTCAGCAAGTGAAGCTCATTCTGGTGGGACTTCGGGAGTGCTCATTCAGTCCCTATCCTCTTCTACCCCAGTGATCCTATCCAATAAAGAAAGCTCATCGAAAGCCGTTCTTCCAGTAACTGGTGAAAAGAAATCTACAGCATCAACCTTATTTGCTACTCTTGCATCTTTCATTGGACTAACTCTATTGGGACGCCGTAAAAAAGAAGAGGAAGAATAACGGCATTTCTTTATAGGGAAAATATCCGTCTAGTATTCAGAGTGTCTGCAAAAGAATCTCATTTTTGAGGTTCTTTTTCTATTTTTACCCTAGTAGATTTCTACGGATTTTAGTAAAAGAAAACGGAATTACTTTTTGGGAAGGAAATTTTTGAAAATTGAATGGTTATCTACCTCAAATTACTTGAATATGTATAGTAATGATGTATAATATTAATGACTATAATGTTTAGGGGATATTCATGTTATTTAAACGTTTGAATGGAAAAGTTAGGGAGCTGGATCGAACGACTCGTTTCAAGTTAATCAAGTCTGGGAAGCATTGGGTTCGATCTGAAAATTCTACCTTAGGTTTATTTAAAATTGTTCGTGGAGAAGTGAAAACAACAGTCGGAACGAAGTCAGATAAGGAGCGGTATGTGATCCGTTCTACAAGTCAATTCGTACTGAAAGGCTTATTGGCGACGGGAGCAACTGTTGGTGCCACCGCCATTATCAATACGGCTTATGCGGATGAAGCAGGTGTTGATGTGGCTACAACTTCTGAATTACAGAAAGAAACCTTAGCAGAAGCGAATAGCTTGGTGATTGGTTCTGTATCTGATGCTAGATCAATGTCAGAAGAAAGTCTAGAATCGACAAGTTCTTCTGCCTCTTTAGGCGAGCAAACATCTGAGAGTCTTTCTGTGTCTCAGAGTGAATCTACTTCAGAAAACATTGACGACATCAGAGTCAAACGAGGAAACGACCGAAACGGTTCTAGGAGCAACGGATAAGGCTATCCTGGAACAGAATATGTCAGAGGCTACCTTATTGACCCAGATGGCTGAAAATCATGCCTCAAACCTTGCAGATGCGGATCAGAAAACAGCTCTCTCAGTTGCGATTGCTAAGGTACAAACAGAATTGTCAACTGGTACTCAGTTGCTTAATGAACATGTGGCGATGCAAGCCTATGTGGATCAACGTCAACGGTTAAATAAGTCTGTTGATGAAATGATGCTTGTACTGAAAGCGACAGGTTTTGTGGGGAATAGCAGTGTAAACGGCAAACCTGCTATTGCAGCTCAGTTGGCACCGATTTATGAAATCGTAACAGACTCTAAAGAGTTGTCCAATATCACTCCTAATTTGGATGATCGAAACGGGGCTAGCATAGAAGACGTTGCTTTGAAATATGAAGACATAGAAAAGGATCCGAATTTAGATAAATCGGTAATAAATCTCGATCCTGTGACTCTTAAGTCTCTGTCTGAGAAACATGATGTGACGCGCTATACCTTTGCTATTTGGGATTTCGTTAATCGAGTGAAGCCCGGACCCTCTGGATTATTATGCAACCTTATCCGTCGACCGTAGCTCGATTGGTTCAACTACTCCTAAAGGTCTCGATGTATACTTCCGTCTGGTTAAAAAATCTAGTGGTACGGAGGTTTTTGCTCAAACAGTTAAAGCAAATAGTGTGGTTGAATTTGATTTACCAAAGGAATTAACAGGTTCAGATACAAACCGCCAATATAGGGTTTCTTACTCAATTTATGATGATGGGAAACCTGGAGTTATACGGATGCAAAGTGTGGATTACCAGACTCCTAAGTTTATGATCCATCAGCTTTATGATGTGGTAGAACCTAAGAATGTAGGTATTTATGCACCATCGACCGTAGCATCAATTGTCCCATCACGAAGTGCTGAACACGTCACTTATTACAAGCTCGTTGACGACAAGGGAGAATTCCGGCAAGGAGCTTACGTTCCGAATGGTAGAGAAACTGTTTTGGCCTCTTATGCCCAGGTTGGTATTGAAGGTCAGGAGTACACAGCTTCAGCTGCTCGACAATTGGACGGATTTGTGCAAGTTCCACTGGTAGACTATCATCAGAATAAGATGTCTGGTGTCTTTGATCTTAGTGAAGTCGGGAAACAGACTGTCGAAACCTATCGAGGAGGGGGCAAGAGACCACTATATTAAGCTTGTCCGAGAAGTAACGAGTCCAAATGGTGATTATACCTTAAAATACTATGTCTTGGATCCTTCTAAACTATGGAATTACCGCAAAGGAGATAACGGTACAGTATTTGATCTTTGCAAATTATACCTTAGTGTATGAAAAGGCCTTTAGAAACGATCATTGGAATGAAACCTTTGAACATCTTGAGACGCGAGAGGTAAAAAGCAAGAAAGAAGATTATTCTCTTACAGTTACTCCTGATTTTTCAGATGGAAAAAACTTTAAGTTAAAAATCTCAGGTTGGTTCTCCTTGACAGAGAAGGTAAGCTATACGGATGAAAAAACGGGTAAGGAATATTCTTTTCGTAAACCATATACTTCCGCTCCAGAAAAGCAGGCACAGCTGAGTGGTAGCCATATTGTGGGTGATGATGCATCACTGCAAGGCGCTGACGGATTTTCTAAGTTTTATCATACAGTTTCGACCGGGGTGAGTTACTCGCCATCGAAGAGTGTGAATTACTATTACCGAAGAATGACTCCTTCTGAATTGCGATCTCAATCACTCAGTTATTCAGCTTCTCATTCGATGTCAGCACAAGATAGTCTTTCCTACTCAGAAAGCAGCTCACAAGTAGTTGCTTCAGAGTCTCAATCTCTATCTGCAGCTGTTTCTCTGTCGGCTCGTCAATCAACCTCCTTATCTGAGTCGATGTCAAATAGTGATTCAGCATCAGATAGCCTATCCATTTCACAGGTGCTCGAATCTCAATCGCTATCTTCTTCTCAGTCTGATTTGCAGAATGATTCAGAGGTCTCTGCCTCAGCATCGGTAAGTAGCTCCTTGTCAGCCTCAGAGAAGTTAGTTTCTGAATCAGAGAGTGGATCGTTGTCTGTATCAGAATCGATTTCTTCAGCATCAACAAGTGCTTCGGTATCGGCATCAGAGGCATTAGCTTCCGAATCGGTAAGTAGCTCCTTGTCAGGCTCAGAGAAGTTAGTTTCTGAATCAGTGAGTGGATCTCTGTCTGTATCGGAGTCCATCACTTCAGCATCGGCAAGTGCTTCTCTATCAGCATCAGAGGTAGCCGTTTCTGAATCATTAAGTAGCTCTCTATCAGCCTCAGAGAAGTCAGCTTCTGAATCATTAAGTGGTTCCTTATCTGTATCAGAGTCAATCGCTTCAGCATCGGCAAGTAGCTCTTTATCAGCTTCAGAGAAAACCGCTTCTGAATCAGTGAGTGGCTCCCTGTCTGTATCGGAGTCAATCACTTCAGCGTCATCAAGTAGCTCTCTATCAGCTTCAGAGAAAACCGCTTCTGAGTCATTAAGTAGTTCCCTGTCTGTGTCAGAGTCAATTACTTCAGCATCGACAAGTGCTTCGGTATCAGCATCAGAGGCAACCGTTTCGGAATCAGTAAGCAGCTCTCTATCAACTTCAGAGAAAACCGCTTCTGAGTCATTAAGTAGTTCCCTGTCTGTGTCAGAGTCAATTACTTCAGCATCGACAAGCGCTTCGGTATCAGCATCAGAGGCAACCGTTTCGGAATCAGTAAGCAGCTCTCTATCAACTTCAGAGAAAACCGTTTCTGAGTCATTAAGTAGTTCCCTGTCTGTGTCAGAATCGATTGCATCAGTCTCAACAAGTACTTCAGCATCTGTAGCTCAAATGGAATCTTCTGAACTTCAATCAGCCTCAGTCTCTGAGTTGACTTCGGTATCAACCAGCGTTTCCGTTTCAGCATCAACAAGTGCGTCGATTTCAGCAAGTGCATCTGATTCAGTCTTGAATTCCGAGTCTGTTTCAATCAGTACATCAGAATCAACCTCACGCAAGCAAACATCTAAGTTGGCGTCGGCTTCAGCCTCAGAGTCAGTCTCAACAAGTACTTCAGCATCTGTAGCTCAAATGGAATCTTCTGAACTTCAATCAGCCTCAGTTTCTGAGTTGACTTCGAAATCAACCAGCGTTTCCGTTTCAGCATCAACAAGTGCGTCGATTTCGGCAAGTGCATCTAATTCAGTCTTGAGTTCCGAGTCTGTTTCAATCAGTAGTTCTGAATCAACTTCATACAAGCAAGCATCTGAGTTGACGTCCGCTTCAGCCTCGGAGTCAGTGTCAACCAGTGAGTCTGAATCGGTAAGTAGCTCAGAGTCTGTTTTGAATTCTACATCGGTTTCAGCAAGCGCCTCAGAATCTATCTTGAGTTCCGAGTCCGTTTCAACAAGTACATTTGAATCAACTTCACGTAAGCAAGCCTCTGAATTGGTATCCGCTTCGGCATCTGATTCAGTGTCAACTAGTGAGTCAGTATCAGTAAGTAGCTCCGAGTCTGTTTTGGATTCTACATCGGTTTCAGCAAGCGCCTCAGAATCAACCTCACGCAACAAGCTTCAGAGTTTGAATCTGTTTCAGTCTCTGCTTCAGTTTCAACCAGTACATCAGCATCTGTAGCTCAAATGGAATCTTCTGAACTACAATCAGCCTCAGTCTCTGAGTTGACTTCGGAATCAACCAGTGTTTCCGTTTCAGCATCAACCAGTGTGTCAGAAGCAAGTGCGTCAATTTCAGCAAGTGCCTCAGAATCAGTCTTGAGTTCAGAGTCTGTTTCAATCAGTAGCTCTGAATCAACTTCACGCAAGCAAGCATCTGAGTTGGCTTCGGCATCTGCTTCTGCTTCAGTGTCCACTAGTGAGTCATTATCAGTAAGTAGCTCCGAGTCTGTTTTGAATTCTACATCAGTTTCAGCAAGTACATCTGAATCAATCTCAAACAAACAAACTTCAGAGTTGGAATCTGTTTCAGGCTCAGAGTCAGTATCAATGAGCACATCAGCATCTGTAGCTCAAATGGAATCTTCTGAACTTCAATCTGCATCCGTATCTGAGTTGACTTCGAAATCAACCAGCGTTTCAGTTTCAGCGTCAACAAGTGTGTCAGTATCCGAGTTGATTTCTGAATCCACTAGTGTTTCAGTTTCTGCTTCGACAAGTGCGTCCGAATCTGAATTGAATTCTAAGTCTATTTCAATCAGTGTATCTGAATCTGATTTAAGCAAGCAAACTTCTGAGTTAGAGTCAACATCAACATCTGCTTTAGTATCCACTAGTGAGTCTGTATCGGTAAGTAGTTCCGAGTCTGTCTTGAATTCTGAATCAGTTTCAGCAAGTGGCTCAGAATCTACCTCAAGTAAGCAAACATCAGAGTTGACTTCGAAATCACTAAGCGATTCTGTTTCAGCGTCAACAAGTGCTTCAGAATCTAGAGAGTCAATTTCAGCAAGTGCCTCAGAATCAGTCTTGAGTTCAGAGTCTGTTTCAATCAGTAGCTCTGAATCAACTTCACGCAAGCAAGCATCTGAGTTGGCGTCGGATTCGGCATCTGCTTCAGTGTCCACTAGTGAGTCTGTATCGGTAAGTAGTTCCGAGTCTGTTTTGAATTCTACATCGGTTTCAGCAAGTGCCTCAGAATCTGCCTCAACTAAGCAAGTCTCTGAATTGACTTCGGCATCCACTAGCGTGTCAACTTCTAGTAACCAAGCTTCTGAGTTAGAGTCAGCCTCAACATCTGGATCTATCTCAACATTGGCATCAGCATCGTTCCAAATGAGTGTATCCAACCAGCCTTCGACAGATAGATCGGCTTCGTCTAGTCATTCTATGTCACTGACATCAAATTGGTCATCTGTTTCCGCTTTGGCTTCAAACGAGGTAAACGTATCTGAAGTGGTGTCCGAGTCTGCTTTCGGCGAGCCCTCAGGAACCAAGGAGCACACTTGTTTCATCAAAAGCAAGCCAGCTCTTATCGGAATCGACTTTCTTTCAACGAGTCGGTCTACTTTAGCTCGGCAGTCAATCTCATTCAGAAAGTCAAGCGACTCCTCAGATGAGCTCCTCTGGAGAGAAATCGGCTGCTTCTGTATCCGAAGCAAAATCGACGTCGGACTCTCTCGGAGTGACTTCACGTGAGCTGTTCATCACGCTTGTAGTAGCTTTTTTTGCAGGCTTTGGCCTCATTTTTTTCCATCGTAAAAAGTAAATACAATTATCTTTCTTAAAATTGAAAATTTGCTTATTTCGATTCTACTGATATACCGGCAGATCCATGAGAGGATTTGTCGGTTTTCTTTGAGAATGTCGGGGTGAAAAGCCTCGTGAAATATGGTATAATGAATGGAGAAAAGCTAGATGAATAGTGGTTCTTCAGATCATCTTCTGAAGAACTTTTTTCTCTTATAGATAAGAGATTGTTTAGGTGAAATGGTTCAGTCTTATGCGAGTGTTTGATGAGCGGATTTAGGTAGGATAACCATTTGAGAGAAGGGGGAGAAGAGTAGGATATGATGAAACAATCTGGAGTTAGGAATCGATTATGTTGGACGATCCTATTCGTCTTTGTTTATGTTTTTAGGAAGTAAAATCACCTTACCCTTTGTAGATCTAGCGAAGGTTTTAAATGTGAACGAAGGTACTGCAAGGGGTCTGAGTTGACGAGTGCTATCATGGGTGGGAACCTTCGTGGCTTTATCCATTTTTGCCCTCGGCTTTCGCCTTGGATGTCTTCAATGATCTTGTGGCGGTTGTTTACAGTATCTAAACGTCATAACCTGGAGAAAACCAGTTCGGACCTTGTGGAGCGACGGAAGATGTATCTGACACTTGCTTTGGCTCTTGTTCAATCTTTGGCGGTTTCCCTCTATCTCCCGTTAGAAACAGACCTGAGCCCTTCTAGTGGTCTCGCTCAATGCCTTGATTATGATAGCAGGTACTTTTTTCTTAGTCTGGTTAGCTGATTTAAATACCGCACTAGGCTTGGGGAATTCTATTGTAATCATGATGGCGGGGATGCTTCTGTACTTACCAGAGGATGTCCTTGGGACCTTATCAAAGAGTGGGCTTCCAGCATACAGCCTTCTGTTTCTATTTCTCCTCTTGTTAGCATTTATGTTTATGGTCGTATGCATCGAGTATGCTCGCTATCGGATCCCTGTGAATAAACTGGGGATTCACAACAGTTTGAAAGCTCACACGTTTTTAGATATGAAGCTCAATCCAGCTGGAGGCATGCCCTTTATGTATGCCATGACCTTGGTTTCTATCCCGCAATACATCTTTTTGCTGGTCCAAGCCATTAATCCCCGTGCTTCATGGGCTGCCACTATTGCTAATGAGTTGGTCATAGGAGAGCCAGCCTGGATATTTCTCTATGGTCTGATGATGGTCCTTCTGTCCTTTGCTTTTGCCTTTGTAACGGTCAATGGGGAAGAAATTGCAGACAAAATGATGAAAAACTCAGAGTATGTTGATTTTGTTTATCCTGGAGATGAGACGCGTAGGTACATCAATCGAATTGTCTTCCGTTTAACGGTTTTTGGGACGCTGTATCTAATCCTGTTTACCGTGTTGCCCTTCCTTTTTCTGCTTTGGGATAGAGGGCTCTTGCGTTTGGTCATGATTCCCGGAAGTTTTCTCATGTTTGTGGGGATGATTTCGACGATCCGGGAGGAAGTTCGAGCTCTTCGCGTGAACCAACGCTACACAAGATTGTTTTAGAGTTGCTATGTATTACTTTTATCCCAGCCTGGTATGGCAGCGAGCGTATTTGGTACAATACGACGACGCCTTGGTATTGGTCGAAAGATATGATTGAATTTGATGAGACCATTCATCAAATTCGAGTCTTCCAGGAAGCGGGAGTGGAGCGGAAATTAGTGCTTCCACATTATTGCCCACAACTGCGTTACTACCTCCATCGGCAAGATTTGTTGGAAACAGACTATCTGTCAATTTTTGATCATATTCAGGAATTTCCCTCGAAGAGATGATACCGATTCAGGTCGAAGATTTGGAATGGCCAGCTCAAACAAGCTTTTGCTTATACTCCTTTTTCAAATAGTGGCTTTCTGTCGCGGTCAGGTCATCGCTAGTATCGATTTGGGAGTAGATGGGAATCTTCTTTCAGTTAATCGGCTAAAGGGTAAAGAAACGGTTTATGTGCAGTATCTAGATGACCGAGGTTTATTTCCAGTGTCTTATACTACAAAGAGGGAAGTCCGTATTTCCAAGACTATTTAACCCCCGAAGGGGACTGGGTTTTGAGAGAGTTATTGACGGATGCTAGCCACATGGTCTTTGTTAATGAAGCCTTTCAGAAGCAGTTTAAACGTGAAACTTACTCGGACATGGGAGAAGTGGTTGCTGAAAAAATGAAAGCCATACTAGAAGACCTAGTTCCGGGTCACGATCGTATGGTGATTGCGGCCCATCCAGCTAACCTATCCTTTATCCAACAAGTGGAGCGGGGCATTTCAAAGGTTCTCTCTTTTTATGGGCAACGCCAGCCACTATCACAAGAAGATTCCTTGCTTCATTTTTCTTTAAAAGAGGTTGACTTGGTGCTAACTGATAGTGAAAAAACGAAACAAGATTTGCTTCGTCTTGCTCCAAGTATTGCTTCTAAGGTCCATCGCCTGACGTCCTTTGATTCGCGGCTGAGATTGGGAAGCAGTCAAGAGAGGAAAGAGTCGAAAATCTTTTTCTATCTGGATGAAAAGAACCTCCCCTCTCAATCCGCTTTAGAGAAAGTGTTCGAAATCTTAGCGAAAAACCCTTTATTTGAAGTCGTTTTCGCGATCTACAATGCTTCTGATGAAGCAGTAGCGACACTGGATAGGCAGTTAGAAGACTTAGCTGGCGAGATGGGGATGGCTGCTAGGGGTGTTCAGGTTGATTCTCGCGAGCTGGGAGAAAACCACATCCTCGAAGATGCTTCTCTCTTTGAAAAGAAGCTAGATCGTTATAAGCTTCGAAATTTCTTCAATGAGAACGACATCATCAAAGAATTAGAACAGACTCGCTTAATAGTAGATATGAGTGAGGAACCCAATCTGTATACACAGATTGCAGGCATTTCGGCAGGGATTCCTCAGATCAATCGCAGCCAAACAGAGTATGTAGACCATTTAAAAAATGGATATGTCCTGGGGGAGATGGAGGAAGAGCTAGAAAAAGCGATGGACTATTTCCTTAGAGATCTTAAACCATGGAATGAATCGCTGATTTATTCCGTCGAAAAGATTCAAGAATACACAGGCCAGCGCTTGATCGCCAAATGGGAAGGATGGATGGAAAACTAGGATGGACAGAAAGTTGGAAACAGGCCATATTCTTCAAATTGGACCTACAAATTGGCAGGGAGAAGTGACGATCCCAGAAGGTCTGAACTGGCATTATTTTTCTATCCAAACACCTCTACAGATAGAGGATTACATGGCGGAGCAAGGCATCAAGCAGTTTAAGGCCTTGGTGCTGGATCATCCTGAAAGGCTATTGAACTTCAAAGAAGAACTGGCTCTATTTCAGCCCTACACTGTTTTCTATGATCAAACATATGATCAAGAGTCATTTACAGAAGAACTAGCTCGTTTGATGCAACTGGTTCAGGCTAAGGCTTGGGATTTTTCTGATAAGGCTCACTTTCTCTATCAACTTCATCGTTTCCTTTATGACGGTCAGTACGGAGATGCTTTTAGCGTCAGAGATTTACGAATTAGAGCAGACTTTGAAGGGATGCAAACGGTCAGAGGGAAACACTTTTTGGAATTAGACGGTTCATATGGAGAGGAGTTTACTCCTATAGCCCAGTGGGTTAACACCTATTCTTATAATGGGACCATTCCTACGGATTTATGGTTAGAGTACGAGAAAACGGCAGGCTGTCAAATCCGTTTGCGGGTCCAATTTTTCCAGAGTGGTAGTCTGGGATCGTTAGAGAAGGAACTCGTCTATTCGGAAGTAGACTTGGTAAGGCCGGTTCTGATTGACGAGCCTGGTCGCTATTACCTATCTTTTTCACTGGAAGCAAGGGGACAGGGACAACTCATTATCGGTGCTTTGCACAAGCGCTTCTCTCACGGTCCCTTTGGAGAAATTTCTCTTGGCTCCCAGACTCTCAGAGACAGCAAGCGTCAGGAAATTTTTGCTTATTTCCATCCAGGAGATCTGAAGCCACCACTGAATATCTATTTCTCTGGTTATCGTCCTGCGGAGGGCTTTGAAGGCTTTTACTTGATGAAAAATATGGGAGCTCCCTTCATTCTCTTTTCGGATCCGCGTCTAGAGGGAGGATGCTTCTATCTTGGCTCTCCAGAGTTAGAAAAGAAGATTCAGGATTTTATCGATTATCATCTCCAAGCCTTAGGATTTGGTCCAAAAGAATTGAACTTTTCAGGTCTATCAATGGGCACTTATGGAGCCCTCTACTATGGAGCTTCATATTCACCCCATGCAATCTTGGTTGGAAAACCTATTGTCAATCTTGGGGATGTAGCGGCCAATCTGAAGTTTAAACGGCCAGATGAATTTGGGACATCACTCGATATGATGCAGTTGCTAGTCGGTCAAGTGACGAGTGAAGGGATTGAGGCCTTGAACAAGCGTTTTTGGGATCGATTTGGTCAAGCAGCGTTAAAGGATACTCTATTAGCCTTGGCTTACATGAGAGATGATGACTACGACCAGAAGGCTTATTCGGATATTTTAGAAGCTCTTTATCACCAACCTGTTCGGATCATTAGTTCGAGTCGGCCGGGTCGCCACAATGATGCAACGGAATCCATCATCGAGTGGTTCTTGACCCAATACAAAGAAATCATGGAAAGAGATTTTGGTAGAAGCGGATGATTAGGATGAGAAAACAAAAAGGTCGCCAGATTTATTGGGGGTCAACCTCTTCAGCAGACTATTTATGGGGATCTGTTATTCGGCGATTGGCGGTCGATCAGATTCGGTTTACGAATCCTTTAATGCCTTCTGGCCAAGTCTTAAAAACCTGGAAATCCCTCACAAGCTATGTGGAGGACCGGATGGCACCCACTCTACCGCTTTTACAGAGAGGCCAGACATATGTGCTTGAAGCTCAGATGACTTCTAGGCCTGCTCATACGGTAATGTTGGAGATTGTTTGCCAAGACCGTTTTGGTAAGATGGTGGACCGGCAGGTCAGTACAGAGGGGCAGGTCAGGTTTGTTTATCCAGAGCAAGCTTATTCTTACCAAGTGCGTCTCCTCAGTGCTGGGATGCAAGAGTTTACCTTTCACCATATCACGATTTCTACGATTTCGTCTGAACAAGGAGCTATTCTGATAGAGACTAAATAGATTGCAGTAAATGAGGACCTAGTGGATTTTATTCAATTGAAAAAAATTAAAAAGATTTTAAAAAAGGTTAATGGCTGGAAAGATAGAATGTCTCAATTGACAGACCAGCAGTTACAAGAAAAGACAGAGGAATTCCGCCGTCGTTTCCGAAAAGGGGAGTCACTGGACGATTTGCTAGCAGAAGCTTATGCAGTCGTGAGAGAAGTCTCTCAGCGAGTCTTGGGGATGTTTCCTTACGATGTTCAAGTCATGGGAGCTATCGTTCTCCACCAAGGAAATATTGCAGAGATGGAAACTGGGGAAGGAAAGACCCTAACGGCAACCATGCCAGCTTACCTGAATGCTATAGAAGGGAAGGGGGTTATGGTGATTACCCCCAATACTTATCTGGCAACTCGTGATGCGGAAGAAATGGGTAAGATTTATCGTTTCCTAGGTTTAACGGTCGGGGTTCCACTCCAAGATAGGGAGGGCGAACTCTCCCCAGCTAGGAAGCGGACGCTCTACCAAGCTGACATTGTCTACACTACTAATAGTAGCTTGGGCTTCGACTATCTTTCAGAAAATTTAACAGCCTCTGTCGAAGGTCAATTCCTAGCAAAGTTTAACTATGCTATTGTGGATGAAATCGATTCTATCTTGTTGGATAGTGCTCAGACGCCCTTGATTATCTCAGGTTCTCCTCGGGTTCAATCCAATCTATATGGGATTGTAGATACCTTGGTCCGAACCTTTCAAAAAGGAGAAGAATACAAGATTGACGGAGATAAGAAACAAGTTTGGTTGACCCCTAAAGGGGTGAAGGCAGCCGAGGCTTTTTTATCCATTCAACATTTGTATGATCCCCAACATCGTGATCTCGTCCGCCATATTAATTTGGCATTACAAGCGCATCAAAACTATACAAAAGATAAGGATTATGTCGTCCGTGTTAATGAAAAAGGAGAACAGGAACTTGTCCTTCTAGATCAAGCAACGGGGCGTCTCATGGAATTGACTCGCCTTCAAGGGGGACTTCATCAGGCACTTGAAGCCAAGGAAGGACTTCCTTTGACACCGGAGACACGGGCCATGGCTTCGATCACTTACCAAAACTTGTTCAAGATGTTTCGGAAACTAGGCGGTATGACGGGAACCGGGAAGGTTGCAGAAGCTGAATTTCTGGAGACCTATGCCATGTCAGTGGTTCAGATCCCAACCAATCGAAAACGCATTCGCCAGGATCTTCCAGATGAGATATACCAGACCTTGCCAGAAAAAGTCTATGCCTCTATGGCCTACATCAAAGAAGTCCATGCAAAGGGAAATCCGATTTTGATTTTTGCTGGATCGGTTGAGACGTCTATCTTGTACTCAAACCTTCTGCTTCGTGAAGGAATTCCCCATAATCTCTTGAATGCCAACAAGGCTTCTCGTGAAGCACAGATGATTGCTGAATCTGGTCAAAAAGGAGCAGTAACAGTTGCCACCTCGATGGCAGGTCGGGGGACAGATATCAAATTAGGGCACGGTGTAGCTGCCTTAGGCGGATTAGTGGTCGTCGGGACGGAGAGGATGATGAATCGCCGGATAGATCTCCAGATTCGAGGACGATCAGGACGTCAAGGAGATCCTGGAAAAACCAAGTTTTTTGTCTCTCTGGAGGATGACTTGATCAAAAACTGGGGTCCAAATTGGATCCAGGATAGGTATCAAGATTATGACGTAGAGGATCGACTTCAAGAAGCCAAACCTCTATCTCGGAGAAAATACCAACGCATAATTGCTCAAGCTCAGGATGCGAGTGAAAGTGCTGCGCAAGCTAGTCGTCGCTTGACCTTAGAGTTTGCAGAGAGTATGAATATTCAACGTGATTTGGTTTATAAGGAACGGGATCGTTTAATCAGGTTAGGTAGACGTTTGGACGGACTAATCGAGAAAATTGCCCGAGAAGTTTTTGCCCAGGTAGCCAGAAACAAGAAGTATCAAGACCCGATGGCCTTCTATCACTATATTCTAGATCATATCAGTTATCAGGTTGTTCCTGCCCAGATCCCTCAAGCCTTTCCTTCCAAACAGGCAAAAGAGGATTTTCTCTGGGAGCTAGCCCGCTCTGAGTTACTTGCTAAATATCAAACGCTTGAATCCGATGAGGTGATTGCTCAATTTCAACGGATGGTACTTTTAAAGGCTATTGATGAAAATTGGGTGGAACAAGTGGATTATTTGCAACAATTACGTGTGGCCTTATCTGGCCAGTACACCAGCCAAAAGAATCCACTGGTCGAATTTTACCAAGAAGCCTACTTGTCTTTCGATCGGATGAAGGCTTTGGCAAAAGAGCAGATGGTTCGCAATCTTTTACTCAGTCGAGTAGAAATCAATACAAAAGGGGAAATTGTCCTGTATTTCCCATAAAAGAGGATTTATGACAGTATACAATATCAATCTTGGGATTGGATGGGCCAGTAGTGGCGTCGAGTATGCACAAGCCTATCGGGCCAAGTTGCTACGACAGATCCAAGAACCCGCAAAATTTATTTTTATGGATATGATATTAGCAGACAATATTCAACACTTAACAGAGAATATTGGCTTTAAAGACCATGAAAATCATATGGCTCTACACCCATTTTACAGATATAAAAATTGCGCCTACGACTTACACGGTGGAGCAAGTCCTGGCTGGGTTCGCTGGGAGCCCAACGCGAGAAGAGACCACAGGGAAGGTGAAACGCTATTTCTACGAAGACCAAGACAGTTTTTTGACCTGCTATCTTCGGGACGAAAAGAGTCCCTATGTAGAGCGCTGTGAGTATGTTTCTGGAGGGATCCTAGTCAGAAAAGATTATTTTTCCTATACTCGCTACTGTACAGAGTACTTTATCCCCAAAAATAATCAAGCCCATTTGATTGAACGGCGTTTCTACAATGAGGACGGAAGTGTGGCCTATCGGATGCAGGTGGCAGATGGTCAGGAGATTTACCGTTTCCCGGATCGTTATCTCCTGGGCCGGCAGGAATTGATTCGCTACTTCATGCAAACCCTCAACTTGACCAAACAAGATCTGGTGATTTTGGATCGGGAGACGGACATCGGCCAACCCATTTTTGAAGAGGCCCAAAAAGCTCGTCTAGGAGTCGTGGTCCATGCGGAGCACTATAGTGTCAACAGTACTGATAATCAATATATTTTGTGGAACAATTATTACGATTACCAATTTACTAATGCGGATAAGGTGGACTTCTTTATTGTCGCGACAGATCGCCAAAAGGAAGTTTTGGCAGCGCAATTTGAAAAATATACCCAGCATTCTCCTGCTATTTATACCATTCCGGTAGGAAGTCTTGAAAGTCTACCGCAAAAGGACTCTCGTAAACCTTTTTCTTTGATAACTGCTTCGCGTCTGGCGACAGAAAAACACATCGACTGGTTAATTCGAGCAGTTGTCGAAGCAAAAAAAGAGCTACCTGCTCTCTCTTTTGATATTTATGGAAAAGGCGGAGAGGAAGAGAAACTGCGGTCGCTAATTGAAGAGTTAGGAGCGATGGACTATATCCAGCTCAAAGGGCATATGGATTTGACCGCTATTTACAAAGATTATGAAGTCTATCTATCGGCTTCAACCAGCGAAGGCTTTGGCCTCACCTTGATGGAGGCAATTGGTTCTGGTCTTCCAATCATTGGCTTTGATGTACCCTACGGCAATCAGAACTTTGTTAGAGATGGGGAGAATGGCTACTTGCTTCCGACTGAACCAGACCAGATTGTGGACAGGATAGCGAGGTCCTTCGCTGAAAAGATCCACTTGCTATACCAGAGTCAAAAGGTGGCATCCATGCGTCAAGCATCTTATGCGCGTGCAGAAGATTTTCTAACTAGTAAGGTTGAAAAAGCTTGGTCTCAATTGATTGAGGAGGTGACCCATGCTTAATGTGTTTGATCGGTTTTCGCGTGAAAGCCAAGATCTGCTCTATTCTTTACAAAGAGCAGGTTACACGCATCCAACCATCGTCTTGGAAGCAAATGGTTTTTTACCCGATGGAGTGGAGTCGCCTTTTCTTTACTTTTTAGGTCGACCGACAGGTGAAAAACGGGGGCGCTTCTTTAACGAAGTTTTAGTCCCTGATTTTTGGGAAATTACTGGAGATGCGTCTGGTGGCCGGATTTCCTATTACGGCCAAGAAAAAGCGCGTATCTATTACCAAGGAGCGACTCATAAGCGAATCGTTGAGCGGGTAGAGTGGTTCAATCAAGAGGGACAAGTAAGGACAGTGGATCGCTATGATCAGTATGGTCGCAAAATAGCGGTAACCAGTTGTGATGGTCAGGGCAATCCTTTGTTAACCACCTACTTTGAAGAAGAAATAGAACGCCTGACAGAAAATCATCAAACAGGTGATCTGCTTTTGACACTGGACCATGAGCCTATGCGTATCTTTAAAAATCGACTAGATTTCTACGTCTTTTATGTCCAATACCGAGGATTTGCTTTAGATCAGGTGATTTTCAATACGCTGGCTCAGTCTTTTGCTTTGAGTTTGCAACTCGGCAAAATGGGACTGGTAGGCCGGGATGTCTTGGTTTGGCAAGAGCCATTACAGGATAGTCTGCCAGGCAATATGCAACTCATCCTAAACAGTCCAGAGATACGGACGAAGAAGATCTTCATCCCTCAAAGGGAGACCTATCTCCGTGCTCTACAGTTGGTATCACCAGAGCAGCAGGGCTTTTTTGCCCCTCTTGGCTATATCTATGATTTTGTAATCAAAGATGATGTTCGCAAGGATGCTTTTGTATTAACAAATTCAGATCAGATTGAAGCCTTGCCTTATTTGCTAGAGCACTTACCGGATGTGACCTTCCGAGTTGCGGCAGTGACAGAAATGTCTCCGGAGCTCCTGTCTCTGGTCCGCTACCCCAATTTGGTCTTGTATCAGAATATTAGCCAGGAGCGGATCAAGGAGCTTCTTCACCAATCCAGTATCTATCTAGATATCAATCATTTTGGGGAGGTACAGGGAATTGTTCGTAAGGCCTTTGAGCACCAACAGCTGATTCTAGGCTTTGAACAGACCTTACATGACCCGCCTTATCTTGCTCAAGAAAATGTCTTTAGGCAAGGAGCAAAAGACGAACTCGTGGCACGCATCAAAGAAATTTATCAATCAATAGAGAACTATCGACATGCAGTTTCAAATCAAATTGCACAGTCTAACGCGATCGAACAGGAAGAGTTCCGTTCGAGATTCCAGGAAGGGATAGGTGATAGAAATGCCTGATCAGAAGAAGGACTTGTTCTATAAAGAAGTAGAAGGACGAATGAATGCTCTGAAGCGACGATCCGCGGAAAAAGAAAAAGCAACGCGCTCGGAAAAAGTTAACCTGACCTTAAATGTTGTCATCGGTCTCGTTATCTTGTTGGGGGTACTGCTCACCCTTTTCCGAGTTTTTGGAGGATAAGATGGAAATGCTATTTGTTGTGCTGATGTTCCTTCTATCGATCAGTCTAATCTTGTTGGTGATGTTTCAACCTCGTCAACAACAATCACTATCAACAGATGCGACCAGTAACTTAGGGAAGCCAAATTATTGGCTAGCCCGTCGAGGGATGAAGCTAGCGACCTTGATCGTTAGTGTCCTCTTTTTTTTAGTCTTGTTAATCTATCTGCTACTTGCTCGGGCATAGAAGGATAGGGGAATGAGAGGAAGGCCCTTTCTCTTGAAGCAGTTGCTTTGAACGGGAGCAGAAGTGGGGTCGATAGGTCTGAATCTTTTCTTCTTGGTGATAACTATTTTTTATGGAAGGTATATGAAATATATATTTTTCAAGCTTTCTATTCTATGATAGACTAAGTGCCACCAAGAGAAAAAGAGGTAGATTTATGACAACATTTCAGATTCATACAGTTGAGACAGCGCCAGAAGAGGTAAAAGAGGTTCTTGAAACTGTTCAAAAAGATAACAACGGCTATATTCCAAATCTCATCGGTCTTTTAGCAAATGCGCCGACAGCTCTAGAAGCCTATCGTACAGTCGGTGCGATTAACCGTCGCAACAGTTTGACACCAGTTGAACGTGAAGTTGTCCAAATCACTGCTGCGGTGACCAACGGTTGTGCCTTCTGTGTGGCAGGGCATACAGCTTTTTCGATCAAACAGATCCAAATGAATGACGACCTTCTTCAAGCTCTGCGCAATCGTACTCCGATTGAAACAGATCCGAAATTGGATACCTTGGCTAAATTCACCCTAGCAGTGATCAATACCAAGGGACGCGTTGGAGATGAGGCCTTAGCTGAATTTTTAGAAGCAGGTTATAGTCACCAAAATGCTTTGGATGTGGTCCTAGGTGTGAGTCTGGCTAGTCTCTGTAACTATGCCAATAACTTGGCCAATACACCTATCAATCCAGAATTGCAGCCCTACGCGTAAAAGAACCAAAGCTTGTGCATGAAATGATGGAGCTAAGCTTAAAAATAAGAAAATGAGAAGGAGATTTTATATCTACTTCTTTTTTTGATGATGCCTTCTGGTATTTTATGTTATACTGAAAGCGATAAAATAATTGGAGCTCAAGATGAAAAAGATTCCTTTAGCATTTTCAGGTTGTCTATTAGGTTTAGCAGGAGCGGGAAACCTTCTGTCTGATACCTTCCCAGTTCTGGCCCATTTTTTCAGTTTGACGGGTTTGATTCTATGGGTTTTCTTTTTGTTTCACCATCTGATCTACTGGCAAGAAACGAAGATTGAACTTCAAGAACCAGCCCTTCTATCTGGAATGGCGACCTTTCCCATGGCTGGGATGATTCTATCGACTTATCTCCTACGACTGTTTCCTACATTTGGAGGACTTGCCCAGACAGTTTGGTGGTCTGCTTTCCTTTTAGATTGTAGCTTAATTTTCTACTTTACCAAGACCCATATTTTTGCAAAACCAAGAGCCAATGCCACCCCTAGTTGGACCGTCCTTTATGTAGGGATTGCTGTGGCAGCCTTGACCTATCCAGTGGTAGGGGTGGTTGAGTTGGCCTATCTGACTCTCGGGTTTGGCTTTGTCTTAACCTTGATTCTTTACCCGCTAATCTATCAGGGATTGAAAACTACCCCTTTACCGAGCCACTTATTGAGGCAAGAAGGCATTTATTGTGCGCCCTTTTCTCTTCTGTTAGCGGCCCTCGTTCGTCTTGGTGGAGCTAGTCTGCCGGTTTGGCTCTTATATATCATGATCGGTCTCTCTCAAGGTTTTTATTTCTTCGTTTTAACGCGTCTGCCCAGAATGATAAAAGAAGGGTTTCAACCAGCCTTTTCAGCCTTAACCTTTCCTACAGTCATCACAGCTACTTCCTGAAAATGGCCCAAGGCTATTGCAAAGTCCTCTTTAAGGCCCCTTGTCTGGCTAGAGACCATTCTTTGCCTAGCCATTCTTGTGTCTGTGCTAGTGGGCTTTACGACTTACAGAAAAGGGTAGAAGAAAGCTTGATAATCGCTACAATAAGCTGGTATTCCAATAGAAACTAGAGGTTAGAGACGGCTGTCTCGACCTCTTTTTTATCTACTTTCTAATTGAATCCTAGGAATGATTATGGTAAGATGCAATAAATCATTTTTAATCCCTTGAAAGGAATGTATGAAATTTTTAAAGACAAAGGCCAAGCTCTTTTATCCACTTTTATTGCTGGTCTTTTACATCTTGGTGAGGCCGCAATTTCGCGAGTTAGCCCAGCTAGTCAGCAACCAAGTCGGCCAAGCCCTTAGCTATTTTTGGACCCTTCTCTTTTTAGAAGCAGGTTATCTGATGCTTGTTTTTTCATTTGTGAAGAAGTATAGTCCACGTACCGTTTTTCAGTGGGCGAAGAAGAAACAATTCCTCCCCGCTATCTACGCTACTATATTCACTAGTTGTGCAATCTATTGGCTGGACTACTTTCTCAGTGGTTTTACCAAAGGACGTCTAGCTATTTATCACTCCTTTCCGGTGACCTTGGAAGCCTTAGGATCTCTCATCCTCTTTGTCCTAGTGGTCATCATTCGACCGATGACAGTAGAATTGGTCTTCCGTGGAGCGCTTGTCCAAGCCTATTTTAAAAAATGGCCCTTCTATGCGAGTGTATGGGCGCCTGCCCTCATCTATAGCGGATTTCAATTCCTCCAGCATCCCTTTACTGTCTTGAGTTTTTTGATCTATACGATCCCTTCTCTTCTGTTTGGATTACTGAATGAAAAGACAGGCTCCTTGTATTATCCTATCCTTGCTCATATCGGACTGAACTTCATTTATAGCCTACCCATCATCTTGTCAACTATCCAGCATCTCTTCTCCTAGTCGATTTAACAGTAATGGAGGAGGCTTCAAACCAAGGGCCAGAAGGTCGTTGGTTTTTTTTGAAATTATGGTATAATAGAATAAATTTAAAAGAGGGAGTGGGAGTTTGAGAAAAAGCTATCGTGTCAAGCGAGAAAAAGATTTCAATGCCATTTTTTAAAAGTGGTATGAATTGTGCGAATAGAAAAATTTGTGATCTACCGTTTGCCACAAGAGCAGCCCCATTTCCGTGTCGGCTTTATCTGTTAGTAAAAACTAGGAAATGCTGTGATACGCAACCGAATCAAGCGCTTGATTCGTCATGTTTTGATGAAGCATCAGGATCATCTTGTAGCAGATGATTTTGTTGTGATTGCTCGAAAGGGTGTTGAAGAGCTGGATTTTTTGACCAAGTTGAAAAATCTAGTCCATGTATTAAAAATTAGCGCAAGTCTATCGTCAGGAAAAGGTAATTACGTGAAAAAGAAATTAAAAAGTAGCTAGCTTATTAGAGGGCTCTCCTTTTATTAACAGCCTGTGGAACGTCTGAAGTGACTTCCCAATCATCAGGAGTTTGGGAAAAATTCGTTTACTTCTTTGCAGAAGTCATTCGTTTTCTTTCGATTGGAGGAAATACCGGAGTTGGGATTATCCTCTTCACTCTCTTGATTCGGACAATTCTTTGCCAGTTTTTCCAATACCAAATGACCTCCTCAGCAAAAATGCAGGAGATTCAGCCACTAGTGAAAAGAAATCCAGGCCAAGTATCCTGGGAAGGATTTGGAAAGCCGCACTCGTATGTCAGAAGAAATGCGGGCGCTTTACAAAGAAAAAGGTGTGAAGACTTCCTCGGCCTTCTTGCCATTGTTTATTCAAATGCCAGTCTTGATGGCCTTGTTCCAAGCTTTGAGTCGGGTAGAATTCCTAAAAGTCGGTCATTTCCTTTGGTTGGATATGAGCGCAACAGACCCAACCTTTATTTTGCCAGTTTTGGCAGCCGTCTTCACTTTCTTTAGTACCTGGTTGAGCAACAAAGCCATGCCAGAAAAATGGTGGAATGACAGCCATGATGTATGCAATGCCGGTCATGATTTTCTTCTTCGCCATGTACTCAGCCAGCGGGGTTGCTCTCTACTGGGTAGTTTCCAATGCCTATCAAGTTGGGCAAACTTACCTGTTGAACAATCCATTTAAGATCATTGCGGCGCGTGAAGCAGAGCAACAGGCAATCAAAGATATAGAAAAACAAAAACGACGTGCATTTAATAAAGCACAGAAAAAGAAAAACTAAGAAGGAGTTTGACAGATGGTCCAATATACAGGAGTCAATGTTGAAGAAGCCATTCAAAATGGTTTGAAAAGAATTAGATATCCCGCGCATGAAAGCACATATTACTGTCGTTTCTCGTGAAAAGAAAGGGTTCCTCGGTCTCTTTGGTAAGAAGCCAGCTGTGGTAGACATCGAACCGATTGCAGAAACTACGGTTACAAAAGCTAATCAACAAGCTGTTAAGGGAGTTCCTGAGGAAATAAATGTTCAAAACGAACCTGTCAAGAGTGTCAGTGAAGAGACTGTTGATTTGGGTCGTGTGGTGGCTGCGATTAAAAAAGTTGAAGAAGAAGGCCAAGAAGTTTCGGAAGAAGTGAAGGCTGAGATTCTTAAGCATGAGAAGGCTCCTGAAACCATTCTTGAAGAACAAGGTCATGGGGAGATTCTCGATTCAAGTCCTAAAGAAGCTGAGTCACGCCAAACGTCTGATTTTGCTGATTTGGGCATTGAAGTAGAAGAAAGCTATGACATCGAAAAGGTTGTTTCTGATGTCACTTCCTATGTTCAAACAGTAATTGATGAAATGGATGTAGAAGCTAGCATTTCAAGTAGCTACAACCGTCGAACCATCAATATGCAGATTGATACCAATGAGCCAGGCCGTGTGATTGGATACCACGGGAAAGTTCTCAAAGCCCTTCAATTGTTGGCGCAGAACTATCTTTACAATCGGTATTCTAAGAATTTCTACATTGCTATTAACGTCAATGATTATGTTGAACACCGTGCAGAAGTTCTTCAAAGCTATGCGCAAAAATTGGCAAGTCGTGCTCTAGAAGAAGGTCAAGCACAACATACAGATCCAATGTCTAATAGCGAACGCAAGATCATCCACCGTATCGTATCGAAAATGGATGGAGTAACGAGCTATTCAGAAGGGGAAGAACCAAATCGTTACGTTGTCGTCGATATTGAAGGTTAATCTACCGTCTAAAAAAGAAGATTTCAAAAGGGAGAGAGGAGTGTAAGCTTGGTCTCTCCTTTTATTTTTGAGAAGGGAATAGCAGTATGTTTGTTAAGATTAAAGACTTTTTGAATTGTCAGGGGATCAAGTACCTAGCCCCTGCTAAAGCAGGTGAGGATGCGGAGCGAATGTTGGTCTATCGAGAGATGGGCCAAGAAGCTCGCAAGGAGTTCACTCATCTGGTCAGTGATTTTCAGAAGATTTTTCCGCACTTAAAACAAGAGCGGACCAGTCAGTGGATGAATCAAGCCCAAATTCTTCGCCCTCATTTTTGGGCCTATCTCCAAGGAGAGGGAGAAATAGCGGATCCGATGTTCGCCTTGCGACTTTATGGGGATGCGAAGGACTTTGGTGTATCCTTGGAAGTGAGTTTTATCGAACGCAAGAAGGATGAGGAGAGTCTACAAAAGCAGAACCGAGTTTTAACTCTTCCGGTTTCTTCGCCAGTCTATTATTTCGCCCAAATAGAAGGTGTCAGCCAACGATTTCAAGGAACAGAAGCCAATCGTCTGAGACTTCTCAAAGGTGTGGAAGCTAGCCAAGTCCGAAAGGTCTTGGTTAAAGTCGATGTAAATCTATCACAAGCGACTAGCCGAGATGCCATTCTTGAGGAATTAAAAAAAGGAATGGCCTGCTTGCTTCCATACTATGAAGCAACTCGTCAAAGGATAGAAGGAGATGCCTAATAAAAGCGGTATCATTGAACCTGACCCAACAAATTTTTCATAGCTATTGACAAACAGCCTTGAATCAGATAGAATAGTAAAGTATGTTTAGTAACTGATCACATTATAGCCGGCTAAACGAATACAAAATCTATGAGGAGGTATTCATCGTGAAACGTACTTATCAACCAAGTAAACTTCGTCGTGCGCGCAAACATGGTTTCCGTCACCGTATGGCAACTAAAAACGGTCGTCGCGTATTGGCAGCTCGTCGTCGTAAAGGACGCAAAGTTTTGGCTGCGTAATTCAGATAAAAAACTAAAAACCAGTAGAAACTCGAGACTACTGGTTTTTGTTTTGCCAAAAGTGTATTCAGCTAGGCTTTCTGTTATAATAGAGTGAGAAAAATCGTAGAAAAGGATCCATATGCAGATTTTTGATACCCATACTCACCTCAACGTTGAAGAGTTTGCAGGGAGAGAACAAGAGGAATTAGAACTAGCAAAAGAGCTGGGAGTCATTGCCCATAATGTTGTTGGCTTTGACAAACCAACCATTGAACGAGCAATAGAATTGGCAGACCAGTACCCAGAGGTTTATCTCACCCTTGGTTGGCATCCTACTGAGGCAGGCGATTATAGTCCTGAGGTAGAGGCTTATCTACTGGAACGGCTGAAACATCCTAAAGTCGTCGCCTTAGGGGAAATCGGTCTGGACTACCACTGGATGACAGCACCTAAGGAAGTTCAAGAGAAGGTCTTTCGCCGTCAAATTCAGCTATCTAAGGAACTAGACTTACCATTTGTAGTGCATACGCGTGATGCTCTCGAAGATACCTATGCCATTATCAAGAGTGAAGGAGTTGGCCCACGCGGTGGGATCATGCATTCTTTCTCAGGAAGTCTGGAAGATGCCAAACGCTTCATGGATTTAGGCATGATGATCTCTTTCTCGGGAGTGGTGACCTTCAAAAAAGCGACAGACATTCAGGAGGCAGCCAAAGAATTACCTTTGGACAAAATCTTGGTTGAAACAGATGCACCCTATCTGGCACCAGTTCCTAAGCGTGGCCGAGAAAATAAAACAGCCTACACCCGTTATGTAGTAGACTTTATTGCAGAACTACGTGGCTTAACGACAGAAGAGGTGGCACAAGCGACCTATGACAATGCGAGAAAGGTATTTGGCCTTGACTGAGAAAAGAAAAATACCAGAAGTGATTGTTGTTGAAGGCAAGGACGATACGGCCAATCTGAAACGCTATTATGAGGTGGATACCTATGAGACACGTGGATCCGCTATTAATCAGGATGATCTAGAACGAATTGCTACATTGCAAGAGTTGCGTGGAGTCATTGTCTTTACGGATCCAGATTACAATGGGGAGCGGATTCGTAAAATCATCATGCAAGAAATTCCGCAGGTCAAGCATGCCTTTTTAAATCGTGGCGAAGCAGTACCCAAATCCAAGACCAAGGGGCGTTCCTTGGGAGTAGAGCATGCCAGCTATGAAGACTTAGAAAAAGCCCTATCTGGACTGGTTGGCTCCTATGAAGATGAGCATTTCTTTGATATTACCAAGTCAGACCTGATGCGTCTCGGTCTCTTGATGGGCAGTGACAGTCGCAAACGACGGGAATACTTGGGAGAAGAGCTCCGCATCGGCTACTGTAATGGCAAACAACTGCTCAAACGTTTGGAGTTGTTTGGGGTTTGTCTGTCTCAAGTAGAAGAGGCCTTGGCTTCTTATAAAAAATAGCGATGGAGGTAGCAGATGGGATTGTTCGACTTGTTTACAGATAAGAAAAAAGGGATAGGATATTCTTTAGAGGATGTTCAAGCAAAACATCAAAAGAATCCACGGCACTTTTTGATTCCCAGTCAAGAAGAAATCAACCAATTGAAGATGGGGGACCAGGTTCGCCTCATCTTTGTGCTGGATACAGTCTTGGAGAATGGGTGTCGTGCAGAGCGTATGTGGGTCGAACTCACTGAAATCCGCGATGGGAAGTTCAAAGGACGTTTAACCAATCAACCCGCTTATATTACCTCCATCCAGCTTGGAGATGAGCTGGATTTTGCGCGGGAACATATTGCAAGCTTGATGCTCCCCCAGTTGAATCTTGATACACAAAAAGGGGCAATGATTACCAAGGATTGCTTCCTACGACGTGAGATAAATTGGGCAGTTCACGATCTACCTCATCACCCGCAAGATAGTGGTTGGCAATTTTTTACAGGTTATGAGTCTCATGAAGACTTGGACGATCCGTCTAAGATTGCCATCATTAGCCTTGAAGCGGCCCTGGATATCGAACCCTTGTTGGAGACGGTCTTAGACAAGGATGGAGAAGCTTTATGTCTACCAAGCGGAGAAGAACGCATTCGTAGAAGACTGTTAGACTAGCCTGTGGAGAAAAAAACAAGAGAGGATATAGCCCTAAACTGATTAGAAAAGAGAAGATATGAGAATTGCAGATTATAGTGTGACCAAGGCAGTGCTGGAGCGTCACGGCTTTACCTTTAAAAAATCCTTCGGCCAAAACTTCTTGACCGATACCAACATCCTTCAAAAGATTGTGGATACCGCTGAGATTGATAAACAGGTCAATGTGATTGAAAGTCGGTCCCGGAATTGGTGCTTTGACAGAGTTTTTGGCGGAAAATGCCGCAGAAGTGATGGCCTTTTGAGATTGATGACCGCTTTGGTTCCCTATCTTAGCGGATACCTTGCGGGATTTTTGACAATGTGACGGTTGTCAATCAAGACATCCTCAAGGTGGATCTCAACCAGTACATCGCTGAGTTTAAAATCCCAGAGCTTCCGATCAAGGTAGTGGCCAACCTTCCTTACTACATCACGACTCCGATCCTCATGCACTTGATCGAATCCAAAATCCCTTTCCAAGAATTTGTGGTTATGATGCAAAAAGAGGTAGCAGACCGCATCTCAGCTCAACCGAATACCAAGGCTTATGGATCTTTTGTCCATTGCGGTCCAATACTATATGACGGCTAAGGTAGCCTTTATCGTGCCACGCACCGTCTTTTGTGCCAGCACCAAACGTCGACTCTGCCATCCTCAAGATGGTCCGTCGCGAAAGAAAGCGGCAGTGGCAGTCAAGGATGAAGATTTCTTCTTCTCCGTCAGCAAAGCTAGCTTTGTCCACCGTCGCAAAACTCTTTGGAACAACTTGACTAGTCGCTTTGGCAAGACCGAAGACGTGAAGGCAAAATTGGAAGCCGGAATCGAAGCAGCCAGTTTGAAACCATCTGTACGAGGAGAAGCTCTTAGTTTAGAAGACTTTGCCCGTCTAGCTGACGGTCTTCTAGAAGCAGGGATAAAATAATGGAAAAGACATGGGCTTCAAAGCTCATGTCTTTTTGAGTAATAAAAGGAAAGGACGGGATTTGAACCCGCGCGTGAAGAAGATCCACTTGCCGGATTTCGAGTCCGGTGCCGTACCAGACTGGGCCACCTTTCCAAGATGCGGAGAAAGGGATTTGAACCCTCACGCCCGAAGGGGCACATGCGCCTGAAGCATGCGTGTCTGCCGTTCCACCACCTCCGCATAGTTCTATTATACTCTTTTTGACAGAAATGCCAAGAAAAAATAGCATACTTTCTATCGAATGTATGGAGATAGCAGAAAGAGGCTGGGACAAAAGTCCGGCCTCTCAATTGTCTTTGGATTGTCGAGCAAGACGCAGTGGTTGAGTGGGCTCTACTACGCTGATTTTATCAGCTTTTACAGCCCTACTCAACTGTGCGGAGGTGGGACGACGAAATCGAATTCTAACGAATGACCGATTTCTGTCCCACTCTCTTCTTTCTTTTACTTATTCATAACTAAGTTGAGGATAAAGTTTTTCTTGTTCTGCAGAGGTATCTTTGAGAAGGAAGATAGCCCATAAGAGAGCAAGAAGAAAGACGACTAAGCCAGGGATCCCGCCTTCAGGTCCAAACTCACCACCTGTGATAAAGGTCCGGTTTGAAGTCGTGAAGTACATAAGAGAGGATTCACTATCAAAGCCACTAACATGGAAGCCGTAGACATTGCCCATGATGAAGTTCCAGGCGAAGTGGAAGCCACAAGGACCCCAGATATTTCCTCTCTTCAAGGCATAGACGGCTGTGAAGAGTCCGAAAACAAAGAGGTGGACCGTAGATAGCCAAGAAGCACCATTGTTATTCAAGTGGAAGTAAGAGAACATAGTGGAAGAAATGAGGATGGCAAGGTAGGAATTTTTGTGATAAGAAATAATTGGAATGAGCCAGCCACGAATATAGATTTCTTCGGCTGCCGTTTGGAAAATATAGCCAATTAGAACCAAGATCCAAGATACGAGGAAAGGAAGGCTAAATTGAATGCGATCGAAACGGACATCACCAGTGATAAAGAAGACGATTAAGACCGTGGTAATCATAATGGCGCCGACCAAGACCCCCTTAGCGAATTCGGACAGGCCGTTTCCTTTGGTAAAGCCCATGGTCCGAACCGGTCGTTTTTCAATGAGTTTCACCCAGAGGAAGAAGGCGATGATGGTGTAGAGGAAGGACAAAAGGTCTAGAATATTCCACCAGTCAGGAATCCAACTTTGTTTGTTCAAAAAGAAGTTTGTGGAAGCTGTACTAATTGGAGACATGTATTGGGTGATGTAATAGAGAATAAAGGGAGCTAAAAACCAAGGGGTTAAAAACTTCCCTTTTTTTACATTGGAAACGAGAGGGTTACTCTTGGAAAGAAATGAAAAACTCATAAAGGACCTCCTTATAACTGGCAGGGATTAGTAAGAAAGTCAGAAATACTGCCACAAAAATAAGGCTTCTTTCATTACTAATCAGGTAGCTTCGTCAATAAATGTATCAGTCTCCGTCACTTCCTTTCTGTCAAATAGTCTGCACTTCCCACAAGAGGCATATATATTATGTCCTTTCTCTCTATTATAAACCTATCTGAAAACGTTTACAACCCCTTGTCTGCATCTTGCTCAAAAAAACTGAATGGACTTCTTTTTTCATACTCAAGTAAGCAAGCGCTATCGTATATTTTTTGATATAATGGTAGTATTAACTTTAAAGGAGTGCTAGTTGCAAGGAACGATTGTTAAAGCCTTGGCCGGTTTTTATTATGTGGAGTGCGAAGGGGAAATTTACCAAACACGCGCCAGAGGAAATTTCCGGAAAAAAGGACAAACTCCCTATGTTGGAGATAAAGTAGAATTTTCAGCTGAAGAAAATTCGGAAGGCTATATTTTAAAAATATTCCCAAGAAAGAATAGCTTAGTCCGTCCACCGATTGTTAATATTGATCAGGCTGTCGTTATCATGTCCGCCAAAGAGCCCGATTTTAATGTTAATTTATTGGATCGCTTTTTGGTCCTCTTGGAGCAAAAAGTCATTCATCCAATCGTCTATATTTCAAAAATGGACTTACTAGAAGATCCGGCTGTCATGCTTCCTTTTCAAGAAGTCTATCGCCAAATGGGGTATGACTTTGTCACTGATAAGGAAGAGCTCTTGCCTCTCTTGAAGGATCAGGTGACGGTCTTTATGGGCCAAACAGGAGTGGGGAAATCAACCCTCTTGAATACCTTTGGCTCCAGAGTTGGAACTAGAGACAGGAGA
>BNJU01004886.1_pt1 | contig 32009 bp, 34 predicted proteins | sample 8539281 | NCBI WGS metagenome assembly BNJU01 (sample SAMD00202456, study PRJDB9452) | human saliva metagenome | isolation source: human saliva | place: Japan
GCAAACACGTTGTGTTTACAGAAGTTAAATAAGCATTCAATATGAATCAATACATAAGAAAAAAACGCTGATTTTTAAGCGTTTTTTTCTTTTATCAAATGCGATATATTGCACTGTATTTCAATTCTAACTCTACCTTTTTTTCTCTACCTTTTTTTAGATAAATATATCATCTGGATATTGAAGTTAAGCCCTGCTATAATTTCGATGGCAGGGTTTTTTTAATATTTGGTACACTACCTTCTTATCTATATTTTGATGGAGCTGAAGTTGACATCTACAAAGTTTAATGTTAGAATACATTCAAAAAAATATTTGAATGAGGTGTTTTATGATTCAAAATATTGTTACTTCAATAATCCTGTATTCTGGGACAGCCGTAGACTTACTTATTATCCTAATGTTATTTTTTTGCCAAAAGAAAAAAAGTAGAAAGGACATCATTAACATCTATTTAGGACAATTTCTAGGCTCTGTTAGTCTAATATTCCTAAGTTTGCTTTTTTTGCATTTGTCTTAAATTATATTCCTAGTAAAGAGATTTTTAGGTTTACTCGGTTTGATTCCAATTTTTCCTAGGCCTCAAAGTTTTTGCTTTTTAGGAGATTCTGATGGAGAAGCTATTGCAAAAGATGGTTTGCGAAAAGACAATAAAAAAACCTGATTTTTTCTAGTCGCTATGATTACTTTTTTTGCAAGTTGTGGCGCTGACAATATTGGTGTCTTTGTCCCATATTTTACCACCTTAAATTTAGCTGAATTTGATAGTGACTTTACTTACTTTTTCTAGTCATGATTTATCTCTTGGTTTTTCTGCCCAAAAATTGGCACAAGTCTCTTCTGTTGGAGAAACTTTGGAAAAAAATATAGCAGATGGTTTATTGCCGTTGTCTATTTAGGATTGGGGATGTATATCCTGATTGAAAACAACAGCTTTGACATGCTATGGGCTGTGTTAGGCTAGGAGAAAAAAATATGAAAAAAGATAGTATCTGTCAAGTGGATGTTATTAATCAACAAAATGTTACAACCGCAACGAACTACCTTGAAAAGGAAAAAAAGTTCAAAAAAATCACTTCGTATTTTTATCAAAAGTTTACCGATAATAAACAGATAAATATCATCTTTTATCTCCTTGCTGTTGAAGAACTCTGTGTCTGTGATATAGCCTGTTTACTAAATCTCAGTATGGCATCTGCCTCCCACCATCTTCGTAAACTAGCCAATCAAAACATCTTGGATACTAGAAGAGAGGGGAAAATTATATATTATTTTATAAAAGATGAGGAAATCAGAGATTTTTTTAATCAACTAGGATAACAACTATTTTTACTACTTTTCCATGATTATATATAGGACTTATCTATGAAATTTTTTTGATGAAAATTACTCACAAGAAAGACCTACTCGTAGCAAATGTTTAAGAAAAAAAAGTATAATTTAAAAGCAAACCGACTTGGACTATAAAGAAATTATTTTCTAAGATATTACCAAGTTTGTTGATGATTTGTTTTACCACTGCTTCAGCTCTATTATATTTAGAGATTTAGAAACTGTAGATAGAAGTGAAGTAAGCATTTAATACGAATCAATACAGAAGAAAAACGCTGATTTCAAGCGTTTTTCTTTTTTTATAAATACGATATATTGCACTGTATTTCAATTCAAACTCTACCTTTTTTTCTCACCTAGTTTAGCTATGTTTTTTTAATCAATAGTATATAATATAAAAAAAGGAGAAACAATCGTGGAAAAGAAAGCTAATATATCTAAAGACAAAATTTATCGTTACACACTGTCTCGAACTTGGGACTCTACAAAACCTACAGTTTTATTTATTGGATTAAACCCTTCAATAGCAGATGAAAATATTGATGATCCCACAATTACTAGATGCATAAATTTTTGCAAAAGATTGGGGATATGGGACTTTACTTATGGCTAATTTATTTGCTTTTTAGAAGTACTTATCCGAAAGAAATATATTTAATTGATGATCCTATAGGAAAAGATAATGATCATTATATTTTTAGAATGTGTAAAAACAGTCTGATTTAATAATTGCTTGCTGGGGAAACAATGGTACTTACATGGATAGGGAAAAAAATTATTAAAGAATTAGTACCAAATCTCTATTGCCTTCAGAAAAAAACAAGAATGGAACCCCACATCATCCCCTTAGACTCTCTAGAGATATTAATCCAATACCATTCAATTTCTAATATCGTTTTTTTCCAAAAAAATAAGTATTTTTCCTGAAAAAGCAATTAGTGTACAATGATGAATATGCAAAAACTTATTTTTAGATCCTTAAAAGCATCTACATGACTAGAAATCTTGTTTTTTAAAGGACTTAACATCCCATAAAAATTAATATCATTTAGGAGTGGTCCGTTATATTAGACAGTATATGATCAGTGATAGAGTATTTAAGAGAACGAAAAAGCTTATGAAATCAATGTTTTATGGGCTTTTTGATTTTTAACAAAATATCTGCATTTTTATATTATTTATTCTAAACCCCAAAAATCAATTTGAATTTTTTTATATAGGTACAGTTTCTTTGATATTCAATTTATCTAGATAACAGAAATTCACCAATTTCTACTTTTTAATGTAGAATCTAACTAAGCTTAATTATAGGAATTACGTTATAATGAAGCCAAATAATGGCACATGTGGTGCGAGATTATGTTTTTATAAAACAAGACAAACTCATTTGGAATATCCAATGAAGTTCAATAAGGTAAAATCAAGTCCAAAAAAAGTAATAAAAAAACTATAACTAAAAAGGAGAATTACAATGTCTAGACAATGGAAGAAATTGATTCTTACTCTCTTCACCCTCCTAACACTCTTCGTGATTGCTGGCTGCGGACAAAACCAAAAGACAGACAAAAATGTCGCTCAATCTGATCAGAAAACGGCCACCCTGTCTGGAGAATGGGAATCTGTAGACGAACTTGAATCGATTCAAAAAGTGTTCATTCCCAAAGGTATGAAGGGCATCACTTTTGCAAGATTCATTGAAGCTTTCAAAGACTTTAAAATGGCACTAAAAGTTGACGGAAATACTGTCAACCTAAGTTATGATTACGATGTCACACCTTTTGCAAAAGCCTTTTATTCAATTTACAGAGATAAAGATAAAACAACAGAAGCTGATTTCATTAAAGAAGTTTATAAAGGCGAGTCAAGTTTTTCTGAAGAATTCAAACAATATAAAGTAAGCATGGATAATGACAGTGGCATTTTCAGATATTCTGCAACAGGAGATATTGATAAAAGCAAACAAACCATCTCATTTAAAGAAGGGTTGTCAATTCTTAATTCCTTCCCTGCTTCTGTAGGCGATAAATTAGATCCAGTCGTTTACAATTATGAGATCAAGGATGGTATTCTCTATCTCTATGCAGACGGTACCACCACAAAGGAAGGACTCCCTGCTCACTTTGAATTCCGTTTCAAACAAGTTCAAAAACAAGAGAAGAAATAGAAAGGAGAAGCAAAGATGTTTAAAAAAATATGAAAGCATTCTTAATCGCTTGTTGCTCTCTCTTTGTACTCACAGGATGCGGAAATAATTCTAACTCTAACTCTAGCTCTAGCACTGCCAAAACCTCTACCCTTGATGGAAAATGGGAAGCTGTTGACTTTAGAAGTTCTGTTGAACGTAGTTTAGGCTATCAAGACTTTGATGAAGAAAAGGCTACGCGGCTAAGCTATTCTGACGGCTGGAAAGATCTAGCACCTACATTGAATATTTCTAACAATAATGTTGAATTTGAATATACAGCTCCTATGCGAACTTGTCTCGGTAATTTCTACGATTACTACCTAAAGAAATACTCTGCGTCAACTATTTCTAAAGACGGTTTTATAAAGGCAAGATTTCGCAAGTTAAAAACAGATTTAGCAACTTATCAATCCCATATGAAATACACTACTTATGATTCTAACGACAATGATTACACGGTCCATTCTTTACTTAGAAATGGTAAAATCGATACTAAGAATCATACGATTACCTTCCCTGAAACACCAAATATTTGCAATTAGTCGTACTGTCTATTGCAGATGTTACAAATGAAAAAACGTACAACTATACTATTGAAGGCGACATTCTTACATTGACTTTAGAGTCACGAGACGAGGTAAATGATGTAACCGCCTATTTCAAAGTGAAATTCAAGAAAGTCCCAGAGACTAAAGATAAAGAATAAAAATCAAAAGACACCCTTTAGCACATTGAGCCAGGACTCAAAAGGGTGTTTTTTGTGCTCTCTTGTCTTACTACTAGTAATATGAACTTGTATCACAGTAGCTTTTCATTTTTTAAAAGATAGGTAGCAAGAGCTTCATTGTAGATTTTGGATAGCGTGATAGTCTTGCCTATTTTTATTTGACAAGAAAAAGTAGACAGTGTATACTAAAGATAGATAAGTAGACAGTGTATACTTTTGGAGGAGATGAATGAAACGCAATACTGCCCAGCTGAAAGAACAGCTCATTCAAACGGGGATTGACGAAATCGGAAAACATGGGATTGAACAGCTCTCGCTCAGAACGGTTGCCAAGGCCTGCGGTGTGACTCATGGCACTCCATACCGCCATTTTGAGAGTAAGGAAGGCTATCTCAAGGTCGTTTTGGCCCGGCTTTCACTGTTTCTCAATCAGGAAATCAATGAAAATATTGACGCGACAGGTTCTGCGCGTGATCAGCTGACCCAGCTTGGTCTTAATTTCATTATTTTTGCCAAGACCTACCCTTATTTTTTTGAAGCTCTTTTTATCAAATTTCCTTTTAAATATATGAAGGTGACCCAGGACACCATTCTCTTGGAGTCTGACCTGCCTGGATTTGATAAATTTAAGGAGCTTGTTTTAAAGCTTCGCAAGGAGGAAAATTTTAGCAATAGCGAAGCGGAAACTCTTTTTCACTTTTGGAGCTTTATCACGGGTCTAGCCGTTCTGGCCAACAGTCCTATCGGACAAGATCTTGATCCTCAAGCCATCCAAAGCACGATCGAGCACATGCTTGACATTTATATCAAAGGAGAACGATCATGAAAACCTTGATTATTTACACCCACCCCAGCCAAACTGGCTTCAATGCTGCTATTCTCAAAGAAGTTCAAAACAACCTTTCTACGAAGCACGAGGTGAAAACCTTGGACTTGTATGCTGAAAATTTTGACCCGATTTTGCGCTTTGACCAAGAACATAGACGCCGTGACCTGCACAAAGACCCTGAAATGGCAAAATACCGAGATTTGATTACTTGGGCAGACCACCTGATTTTCATTTTCCCTATCTGGTGGAGCGGTATGCCGGCCATTCTCAAAGGCTTTATCGACCGTGTCTTTGCGGCTGACTTTGCCTACTCTTATAAGAAAGTCGGCATGCAAGGCCATCTGCAAGGCAAGACCGGCTGGATTATCGTCAGCCACAATACTCCAGGTTTTGCTCTGCCTTTCGTCCAAGACTACGGCAAGGTACTTAAAAATCAAATCCTGAAACTTTGTGGTATTTCTCCAGTCAAACTGACCGAGCTCAACGGAGTAGAACGCAAAACAGACCAACAACGCCAAGAAATGCTCAAGAAAATCGGGCAGCTGGCCAGTCAAATTTAAGAACAAGCAAATAGGCACTTCGTAAGAAGCGCCTATTTCTATATTTAATCTAAGCCTACGCGTTTGAAGATTTCATCTACGCGCTTGGTGTAGTAAGTAGGATTGAAGATTTCATCAATCTCTTCCTGAGTCAGACGGGAAGTGACTTCTGGGTCCGCTTCGAGCAAAGGCTTGAAGTCCACTTGATTGTCCCAAGACTGGGCAGTCTTTGGCTGCACCAAGTCATAAGCTTGCTCCCGCGTCATGCCTTTTTTTCGATCAAGGTCAACATAGCCCGCTGGCTGAAGATAAGACCAAAGGTTGAATTCATGTTACGCTTCATGTTTTCTGGGAAGACGGTCAGGTTCTTGACGATATTACCGAAGCGGTTGAGCATGTAGTCGATGAGAATGGTCGTGTCCGGTGCGATAATCCGCTCAGCAGATGAGTGGGAAATGTCGCGCTCATGCCAGAGAGAGACATTCTCAAAGGCTGTCACCATGTGACCGCGAATAACACGCGCCAGACCAGTCATATTTTCAGAGCCGATTGGATTGCGCTTATGCGGCATAGCCGATGAACCTTTTTGCCCCTTAGCAAAGAACTCTTCGACCTCGCGCTGCTCAGACTTTTGCAGACCACGGATTTCAGTCGCCATACGCTCGATAGATGTCGCAATCAAGGCTAGAGCTGAGAAGTATTCAGCGTGGAGGTCACGTGGCAAGACTTGAGTCGATATCTCCTGCGGACGGATGCCTAATTTCTCACAGACATAACTTTCCACGAATGGCGGAATGTTGGCAAAGTTCCCAACCGCACCAGAGATTTTCCCAGCTTCCACACCCGCAGCCGCAATCTCGAAACGTTCAATATTGCGCTTCATTTCGCTGTACCAAGTCGCGAGCTTAAGACCAAAGGTCGTCGGCTCCGCATGCACCCCGTGGGTCCGTCCCATCATGATGGTGAACTTGTGCTCCCGCGCCCGCTCTGCAATGATGTCAGTGAAGCGACGCAGATCCTCACGGATGATGTCATTGGCCTGTTTGTAGAGGTAGCCGTAGGCCGTATCCACCACATCGGTCGAGGTCAAGCCATAGTGCACCCACTTGCGCTCCTCACCCAGCGTCTCAGAAACCGCACGCGTGAAAGCCACCACATCGTGGCGTGTCTCCTGCTCAATCTCCAAGATGCGGTCGATGTCAAAGCCTGCCTTCTCACGAATCAAGGCCACATCTTCCTTGGGAATCTCACCCAGCTCAGCCCAGGCCTCATCAGCCAGAATCTCTACCTCCAGCCAAGCCTTGTACTTATTTTCCTCAGTCCAAATGTTCGCCATTTCGGGGCGAGAATAACGGTTGATCATGGTTATTTTTCTCCTTAATTTAAGATCATAAGTAATTATTTTTTATAACGTCAGAAGATACGATAATTCCAGGAAATTTATTTGAAATCTACACCATCCAAAGAATACGGGAAAGGAAATAATACAAATTGTAAAGATTGTAATTCAGCTAATCTAATAAGGCTCCTCAATTGGAAATTAGAAACTCCGCGTATACAATAATACTCTTTGTCAGGTACATTGTCATAATAATACTGAGCCATCTTTTTTGAATAAAACAACGGTAATGTTACATGTGAACCTTGTACATTTGGAACTTGGTAGAACGATCCTGTAACTTCCCCATTACATTGTTCCATCAACATCCAAAAGGGTTCCCCCTGTATTTTCTCATCAGGTAAAAATCCTTTTTTAATTGTTCCAGCTACTATATCTACTATTGATGGCAGTTCGTCAACCGTCATCAATTTAATACCGTTTGATTCTGCAAAAATTTTTGTTCCTTCTTGAAAACCAACCTTTGAAATCATTATTCCAATTATATTACCCAATCCAACATCTTGTAGCTTTGTAGAAAAATCACGTATTTCCTTTATTGACACTTTATTTTTCCAATCTTTACATTCTATAGCTACTCTACACTCTATATTTAAATGTGTGAATTGATAGTAAACATCAAATTCATTAGTTGCTCCACTCTGACCTTTAATGGTTACTTTTTGTTGATACTAATGTATTTTTTCATAATCATTCAATTCTAATAAGCGAGAATATACATACTGGGCATAATCCTCTAATGATTTTTCCTGTATTAACCATAAATTTATAAACTTTTTCCCCTTATTACTCAACTAAAGATAAAAACTCTTTGACAATTTCTGTTAATTCAAAATGTTCTATACCGTCTTCATCTATATTTTTTTCTTGTTCATGAATTTGGTCTACTGTCATCTTTGGCCAGTTATTTTTGTAAAAACCTTATTTTTCATTAGTTTGATTAAAATTCTTAACCTCCTCTTTTCACATCGTTATAATCAGTTATATTTACATGCCCGTCAAAGATATCTGGATGAAGATAATTTTTCAGCCTCACGTTTTTCGAGTACAAAATGCAGTTCTTCCATGTTTTCTATTCTTTTCAACGGTAGAAGTATTTTTTGTTCGATTGGTGGGAGAAATTCTATCTGAATCTAAAAATATTCCAAAAGGAAGACCAAACTGATCTACAGTTCTCATTGTAATCCAAGATTTTAAATTATCACAACCACCAGTAGGTACTAGTGCGATATTTGCCTCCTGAAAAGTCCTATCTATTTCTCCACTTTCTTTTTAAAAACCTTGCATAAATGATTAAAGAAAATTATATCTGTTTTACCTTCTATTAAAAATTAATGCCTTTTGTTTCTTTTGAAATTGGATCTGGTAAAACACCTAAAGTTTCTGTGATTTTTTGTAAAACCTCATCACCTCCACTACTAACTTGTGACTTATCTGATTTTTCTACTAATCGAAGACTAACAGTGGGTAATAGTCCACCTAGAGCTGGAGTATGGGTTGTTAAAATTATTTGAGTATTTTCCTTGGATGCTAACTCTAGAAAAGCTTCTATGAGTAATTTTTGATGCGATGGGTGTTGAGAAGTCTCCGGTTCTTCAAAAGCATAAATTATGCTCTTATTCCTCTCTGCTTCTGATAATTTTTCTTTCTGCCTCTGCCCAAAAGAAATTTAGAAGAATTAAACGACGAACTCCACTTCCTCTTTTATTGATAGATATATCATCATCCGATTTTATTGATAATTTAAAAAGCGAATCAAACTTAGGTTCTGATTTAAACTCTGGAACTAGCGAGGCAGCCAAGTCCTCATCCATCTCTTGCAACTTAGCTAACGTACGTCCTGCAGTTTCAATTGCTTTCTGTTGAACTTCACTTTTTTTATTTTATTAATCTCAGTTTGTAAATCTTGTAATGCTTGAGATACCGCAACTGACATAGGATCTGCAATTTCTTTATCAGAATCAGAACTACTTCTATCCGATTGAAATAAAGCATATATTGGTAAAAAAAGTCTCAATTACCCCATATACTTTTTTTGCATCCTCTTTCGTAACTTCTAATTCAACCTCTTTAATTGTTAAATCTCTTTTAGAAGATAAAATCGCCTGTCGAATAGAGACATTACTTCTTTTTGTCGTATTTATCTTCATCTATCTCTAAATCAACCGCACGCTTTTTTTAAATCAGCTTGTTTTTAACAATAATAAATCATTGTAGTTATCATCTATAGGATGATTACAAATAATTTTCGTCTCAGGTTTTTGGTTTTTGCTGACGAGCATTTGAAAGTTTTTTTAATTTCCAAATCACCGTTCGAATTCAAAAGATTTTTCATCTTTCAAACTAGTTTTTAGAAGAAGCATCAACTACTATCTCGCCAGGTAATTCATCAAAAAAATACATGTTATAAAAAAATAGAATCTGAATCAACTCCAACAGATAAATCATCCCTCTCACAAACAACTAATTTGTTATTAAAAAGATTTCTAATGCTTCTAAAATTGTTGATTTTCCAGCATCATTCTTACCTATAAAAGCTGTCAAATTATCAAAATCAACAATTGTTTCATCTTTATAGCCACGAAAATTTTTGATTTTTAATTGCTTAAGTCTCATAATCAGTTCACTCCTCGAATTCTTCTTTTTCAATAAACACTGATGGATAGTGAGATAGAGTATCGAGATCTGTATCCACTGGCAAATCATAAATCGCCAAAATAGTTTTTCGGGGTATTGAACAACTAATTCATCATATTTTGCTTGTACCTTGTCATGGTCTGCACTTGCAAACAAAACTTCAACGGCAGCTCCAGTCTTATCCTTCTCAACAAAAGCATTAACAATAATTTGAATCATAGTAACCTTTCCATTCTATATACTTTGTATCTTCTGATAGAATTATATTTGTATATAAAGACATGTTATTTTTTTATATTTTTTTAATAGTATAGGCAATAAATCCAGCAACTGTAACAGCTACAGTTGTAATCCAGCCCCTGATTTTCTTTTTATAATTTCTTTAATTTCTTGTTTTTTTAGCTTCTTTGTCAAGTCTTTTTCTGCTCTTCTTTCTGCCGTCTCTGTTCAGCTTCTTTTTCGATTGCTTCGTTTTTTTCAGCTTTAAATCTTCCGATTTAGCAGCGGAAACTATACTATTAATTTCTGAAATTTGTTCAAAATTAACTAATTCGTCAATTCGCTCTAGATAGATATTTTTTTATCTATATAACATAACCTAGAGATTTTTATTTTTAGCACACTGCTTAGCCTGATTAAATTCTCGCTCCTGTTTTTTTCTCTTGCAAGACGTATTTCTCTTTCTCTAAAATATTCTTTTTCATAATATCCATCAATATCACGATTAAAAATAGATTAAATCTTCTGCTACATCATCCAGATATTTAATTGTAATTTCCTTAACATCTAAGTATTCGTTACTTAAACTATCTTTCCAAGACCATAAATTAACTATCCAGTTCTTCTCCAAAGCTTCTTCAATAAGAGGAAACATGTCAAAATCTCCGCTTAAAAGATTCAATGTTGCAGAATGGTCTTGTTGAACAATAAACGATACACCTTTAGCAATTATTTTTCGAATCAACTGCTTTTTCTCCATTTAGTTTACGCTCATAAGTATATACATCAAAAACCTTTACTCTTCATAGTCGACCAAAACCCATCACTCTTCGGAGGAGTAGATCCTACTAAAATCTTTTTTTCTGATTTTTTTAAAGTTTGTATAATTTTTTTACAAACTTATCATAATCAAATCTTCCATCTTGACCTACAAGATTTTTTACTTCAATAAAAATATTCGAATTATCAATCAATAATAAATCCATAAACTTCCCCATTGTTCATGATTCTAACCACCTAAAAATCAATCCCTTTCCCTAACTCAACCACGCTATCCGGCGCATCACTAAACAAAGTCACGTGCCCCATTTTGCGGTTGTTCTTCGCTTCTATTTTACCATACAGGTGGAGGTGGGCGCTTGGATTTTCTGTGACATATTTCTCTGCGACCTCGGTATGCTGGCCGAGTACGTTGAGCATTACGGCTGGCGCATGTAGGTGGATAGCTGGCAATGGTGCTCCGATAACGCCCAAGATATGGGTATCAAACTGGGAGAAGTCGCAGGCTTCAATGGAGTAGTGGCCAGAGTTGTGTGGACGTGGGGCAATCTCATTGACGATGATATCATCGGCCGTCGCAAACATTTCCACACAAAGGGTTCCAGATAAGTTCAGTTGTTCTGCGATTCGAACTGCCATGGCTTTGGCTTTTTCAGCCAGACTTGCTGAAATGCGAGCTGGGACAATGGTTTTAGATAGGATATTGTTACGGTGGATATTTTCCTGCACTGGGAAAACTGTCACATCCTTGCCATTCCCTGACACGATGACGGAAATTTCAAGATCAAAGTTGACAAATTCTTCCAAAACGCAGTCTGCTGAATCTGCTAGTGCATAAGCTTCTACCAAATCTGCTTCTGAGCGAATAACCATTTGTCCATGGCCATCGTAGCCACCGGTCGCAGTCTTGAGGACATAGTTTTTCGACAGGTCGATAGCTGCCAAGTCTTGGCTAGTAGGCACGACCTTGTATGGAGCTACTGTCACTTGAGCCTTATTTGAGAGAAAGTCCTTTTCAAAGATGCGATTTTGAGAAATGCGAAGTAGATCTGTTCCTTGAGGGAGTTGCCCATCCTTGATGACAGCATCCAAACCGTCAGCATCGACATTTTCAAACTCATAGGTGAGGACATCGCAACGCTCAGCCAACTGACGGAGAGCATTCACATCGTTATAAGGTGCGACGATAATTTCCGCTACGCGAGAGGCTGGGCAATCAGCCGCAGGATCCAGCGCGATAACCTTGTGCCCCATGTAGATAGCAGAAATGGCCATCATCTGCCCTAGCTGACCGCCACCGATAATTCCGATTGTTTTAGATGAGCTCATTTGTCGACTCCTCTGCGATTTTTCCCTGTTCTTCTGCGAAATCTGCCAAAGCTGTCGCGATAGCTTGGTCTTCTACTGAAAGAAGACGGAGGGCAAAGAGGGCCGCGTTAGTCGCTCCTGCTTCACCGATAGCCATTGTCGCAACAGGTACACCACCCGGCATCTGCACAATCGAATAAAGCGAATCCACTCCACTAAGAGCACGTGATTTGACTGGTACACCAATGACAGGCAGAGTGGTTTTTGCTGCGACCATACCTGGTAAATGAGCTGCGCCTCCAGCACCTGCAATAATGACCTTGATACCGCGACTCCGTGCTTCCTCGGCATGTCTAAACATGAGGTCCGGTGTGCGGTGGGCAGAGACAACCTTCTTTTCGTAGGCTACACCGAAGCGGTCTAAAACTTCAGCTGTTTTTTGCATGGTAGCCCAGTCGGATTTGGAGCCCATGATGATGGAAATAATTGGTTTCATATTTTCTCCTCTGAATAAACTAATTCTTTTGCTCAATATTTTTTACAGTGGCTGACTCAACACTATAATGTTTAACAGTCTGATTAACCAGATTTTCAACGCTCTTAGGTTTTATCAATAAACGAAGTATAATTGTCACAAGAGGTATAATACTCGGCAAATCCTTCCAGACAGGTGTCAACACTTCTTCACTATCACGTCTTAAAAGCCAGTACTTTATTGTCTGCAATATTTTTCTTCTACTTTTCGTCTTCTCAGCTATTCCAATAATCAAAGCCATCAGACTATGCGTCTCAACGCCTGCTTGACCAAGAATGACCTCTGATTTAGCGTAGCTGTGACTGGCTAGTTCTATCATGATTTTTGGAAAATTAACTCCTGCTTTATAGGCGTTAGCAGGCTCTACCATTCTAGGGTTACACTCTATATAGTAAAATTGGTCTCCCCTACGTATAAAATCTAAGGTTAGGCAACCATGCCATTGTATATATTGTCCTAATTTTTCAACATGCTCTCTCGTTCTTTTAGATTCTATGCTTAATCTTGCCGCAGCCGAACCACCCGCGCCAGAACCTACTTTTACGCTAGAATGCACTGCGAGTAATTCTCCATGATCAAACACTGCTTGAACCTGACCATAGTCTCCAACTATGTCTTGCTGAACCATCCATTCCTCATCACTCGCTGTTAATTTGCTCGTCACTTCAGCCAAATCTTTCTTACTTGAAATCTTATAAACCGAGCGACCGGCAGTACCATAATCTGCTTTCAGCCAATAAGGATAGTCTAGCAGGATAGAGTCTGCATCTTTCACGTACTCCCACTTAGGTGTGGGAAGTCCTAATAAATCCGCGGTTTCAGCAAAAGCAATCTTCCCAGCCAACTTTTCAAACTGCTCTTGATCAGCAAGGGCGATTGGTAGCGATTGAGGCAAAAATTGTTTCCCATTCGCCAATAACCAGCCTTCTTCATGTGTTGGCAAAATGGCCTTGTAATTGGTTTTATGAAGCAACTGACTAACCTGTCTCAGATAATCTACAGGAAAACGATTCACATCAACTATCGGAACTCTATGGGTTAGACGACTGAAATATGCAATGGAAAATCTTCTAGGAGATAACACATCAATTTTATAGCCTTCTTTCAACAAAACTGTCAAAGTTTCTCGTGAGGTCAAGCTTGAACCTTCTAAAAATAGCAACCTATTTTTCATTTTTCAAACACCTGAAGTCTATTTTTAAGTCTCACGGCTAAAAGTTTCATAGATTTGATTTACAAAGCCTTACCACCAATATCATGCCTATAAAAAAGTCCTGTTGTGTCTTGTTTTTTTAGTTGGTCGTAGATTCTTTCCTGCGCAGCTAAGACGGTATCTGCTGTGGTGACCAGCATGTACACTCGACCGCCATTCGACAGCAGTGCTCTGCTATTTTCCGCAAATTTAGCCCCAGCATAGTAGGTGATGATGTCGCCGTCTGTCTTCTCTGGCAGAGGCAAGCCCTTCTCATAGTCCAGTGGGTAGCCTTCTGAGGCGACAACTACGCCAAGTGTCACGCCCTCATCCAGCCAAGTGATAGCGGGCTCTTTCTTGTCCAAAATGTCCGTGATGTTCTGCGCAAAGTCAGACGTCAGGCGCGGCAGGATAATCTGGGTCTCTGGATCACCGAAGCGCGAGTTGAACTCGATGACCTTAGGGCCATCGGCTGTCAAAATCAGCCCAGCGTAGAGCACGCCCAGATAAGGTCGGCCCTCAGCTATCATGCCTTTGAGAACCGACTTGATAATCGTCTCAACTGACTGATCCACCACGCTTTGTGGCAAGTGAGGCACTGGCGCATAAGCTCCCATGCCGCCTGTATTAGGACCCTTGTCCCCATCGTAGGCTCTCTTGTGATCCTGAGCCGTCGGCATGATGTAAAACTTGTCGTCATTGACAAAGGCAAAGAGGGAGAACTCCTCACCGTCTAGAAACTCTTCGATAACCACACGCGCACCACTGTCACCGAACTTATTATCCAAGAGCATATCGTGAGCTGCTTCGACTGCCTGCTCTACTGTCTCCGCTACGACCACGCCCTTGCCCAGGGCTAATCCGTCCGCCTTGACCACGATAGGCGCTCCCTTCTTTTCGATATAGGCCTTGGCTTCCTCAAAGTCGGAAAATGTGCCATAGGCTGCTGTCGGAACTCCGTATTTAACCATGATTTCCTTGGCAAAATCCTTGGACCACTCCAGCTCCGCTGCTAAACGAGATGGGCCGAAAGCCTTGAGCCCAGCTTGGTTAAAATCATCTACAATTCCAGCTGCCAGAGCATCATCCGGACCGATAAAGGACCAAGCAATATCATTTTCCTTGGCAAATTCGATTAGTCTGGAATGTTCGGAAATTCCAATGTTTACTAAATCCAACCCATCCAAGGTCATACCATCATTTCCAGGTGCGACAAACACCTGCTCCACACCCCGAGACTCCAATAACTTCTTAGCAATCGCATGCTCACGACCGCCCGAACCCACAACTAAAAGCTTCATAGCTAAGATACCTCTATGTTCATATCATAGGCGCTTACGCACCAAGCTAACACACCACGTAAAAATCATTGCCATTTTTTTACGAATTATTCATCTAAATTATATCACAATCGTTCGTTTTATGCCATTTGAAACGAAAGAAATATGCTAGAAGAAGCTTGATAATTTCTAAACTTTGATTTTTTTCCAATAAATTTCCCGAATAATATAAGTGGAGTTTTCCACAAAAATATTGTAAAGGAGATGTATGAAAAAATACAAAAATTTCTTACTGCTTTCAGCAACCTTGTTGACCTCACTATCTGCTCCCTTAGCTGCAGCGAATGAACAGTTTAGCCCATCCCAACTGACGGCTATGACCAGCGAAGTTTCCGTTCAGCTTGAAGGACAAACAGCGATTGTCCAGTACCAGCCGACCGCTGCGCAAGAAGCTTATCCCATCCAACATGCTGTCTGGTCTGAGGAGGGTGGCCAAGACGATATTGTCTGGTATTCAGCTAATCAAGGCACGGCCAGGATTGACTTGTCTCAGCACAAGGGCCAGGGCAAATTTCTCATCGAGACTTATCTCAATGTGAATGGTGTCAAATATCACTTGAGTAGTAAATCGGTCTTTCTAAACAAGCCGGTTCAATCAGCCGAAAAACTGTCCCTGAACAGCAAGATAGCACTTCGTCTAACAATGCTACACCGCAAGCTCCTGCTGAGCCAAAGCCAACTAACCCAGCACCTTCTCCAGCTCTGGCTCCTGCAACCAATAGAGTTGAAAATCCTCGGAACTCCTATCCAAAAGTCGAAGATCGAAACAAATCTCTTCCTCCTCAAAAGGTAGCTCAACCAAAGGCGACACCCCCTCAGGCAAAGCCAAACAATAACAAACCTCTGCAAGCTTCAGCTGCTAGAGTGCCGGCAGAGCCTGTCAGAGACAGCAAGCCACTCATCAGTATTACCAACATTAATAAGGAAAATGGGACCTATACCGTAAGGGTCCAAGAAAGTCCGTATTCCAAGAGAATTAAAAGTGTACAGGTGCCTATTTGGAGCACCGCAAATCAAAGCAATCTTAAATGGTATGAGGCTTCAAAAACAGGTAACGGAAGCTTCTCCGTTCAATTCGATATCCGAAATCACCAGCAGATTTACGGCAACTATATCAATCACGTCTACATTACCTATGAAGACGGTAGCCGAGCTGGCTATGTCGCTGAAAATGTCAATCTGCCTCAGCCAGCACCCCAACCACTAACTCCGAGTCTGCAAGTAGTCCATAAAGGTCAATCGACCTATCAAGTTATCTTACAAAATAGTTTCGGTGACGGCCATATCCTCTTCCCCATCTGGTCAGATATTAATGGTCAAGACGACCTCCGCTGGTATACAGCTAATTCTCTTGGTAATGGGCGCTATTCGTTAGATTTCAACGCCAACAATCATATCGGTGACGGTCTCTATCATGTCCATGTCTATCGACAATCTGGCGGGAAAGTAACGGGTGTCATGGCCTCTAATTTTCAAGTAACACGCCCAACGGTAGCTGTGAGAAAACCTCTTAACCATACGACCGACCCAAGTAATACTTACCCTGTTGGTGAATGCACATGGGGTGCCAAGGCTCTCGCTCCTTGGGCAGGAAACTGGTGGGGAAATGGTGGGGACTGGGCAGCCAGTGCTCGCCGAGCAGGATTCCGTGTAGGATCCACACCTCAGGTCGGAGCCATTGCCTGCTGGACTGACGGTGGATACGGACATGTCGGCGTCGTCACGCATGTTGATTCACATAAGCGTATCCAAATTCAGGAATCCAACTACGCTGGACAGCGCTATATCGCTAATTTCCGTGGCTGGTTTGACCCAACCATCGCTCAGGGCACGGTTTCCTATATCTACCCAAATTGACCCTATTATTTAGCACCTCCCTTATTTCGGAGGGCTTTTTATATTGCAATTGGTCACAAAAAAAGGGCTTTTCGCCCTTCTTTTATTACAAACTAAACTGCGTTCTTCAACCAAGATTAAAAAACTTCTCCATATAATAGCTGAAATAAGTCTTTTGCCCAGTTACCATGACGAATTTACCTTCCAAGCCATAGCGGAGCTTCTTAGCTTGATCTTTACTAACAGCCATTTCGCATTCTACTTTAAAGAAATTTCCTTGTTTGGTTTGAGTAGCATTGGCGTCAATACTGGAAATTTGGGATGTCAAAATCATTTGTTTGTTAGCATCATCAGCAGTAATAAAGCGCACCTTGTCTCCATTTTTAATAGTAGATACATCCTTGGAAGAGACATATGTGACAATTTTGATTTTTCTTTCACTGGTGATTTTGGGGTAAATCTGTGCCAAAGCAGTTCCTTCTGCCACCAGAGTAGATCCTTGTACTTCTGGATTTAAGTGAAGCAAGCCATCCATTTCAGCCAAAATCTGACCTCGCTTAGAGACCGTTTCTTGAAGTTTAAGATTGCTCTCGGCTTCCAAAATTTGCTGAGTCAGAGTGGTCAATTCTTGTCCTACCTTGACCAGATACTGGGCTTTCAGTGAAGCTAACTGACTGGATAAATTGCTAGCATAGGCTTGTTGGGCGCCTGCACCAGCATATTGGACACGATAAGTCGCAGCTGTTGCTTCTAATTGAGAGATTTGCCCATCTAATTGAGCTACAATCTGACTTTGAGCTGTAGTCTTATCCTCTGCCAAACTCAACTGATCACGATAGGACTGATACAAGGAGTAAAGAGGGTGCGATGCATCTATACCTACCCCACTTTGAATGGCATTTTTCAAGTTTCGATAGTCATTTAGTTTGCTATCCACATCACTTATAACACCGCCCAGTTCCGCCTGAGACTGACTGGCCGCTGCATTTTGTGAAGCAATCGTAGCATTTTGCTGATTCACAGAACTAGTCATACTCGCTACTTGATTCTGGTAGTCTTTAAAGCTTTGTTCATAGCCATAACTATCTGGTTCAGTGAATTGATTACGCCCGCTTTCTAAACTGGAACGCAAAGTTTCTAGTTTGCCCTTTTGATCTTTGAGTAAGTCAAGTTGGCTGGAAAACTTCTGTTCCTGAGCCCCCTCTCCTTCTACTGCATACTGGATTAGCAGGTCCCCTTTTTTGACCTCCTTGTTTTCTGACAAATGATTCGCAATGATAGCCTGGTTACTAGTTGACTGAATCTGAGCTAGCACTCGGCTAGCTTCTACAGAAGCACGGCTAGAAATCGTAATTTCCTTTTTAGCCAGCATGGAAAAGCCAACTAGAAATACTAGTAAAATAAGACTTGGCACAATTAAACAACTAGCAAAATTATGATAACGTTTCTGATAAAACTCTGCACTTTCTAAAAATTGTTCATTCATATTTTCTCCCTAACTATTGACCAAATGGTGGTAAAAGCCTTCTCTTTCGATCAGCTCCTTATGACTTCCACTCTCGACAATCCTACCTTGATCCAAAACAACCACCTGCTCCGAACGTTCCGCAATAGTCAAACGATGCGCAATAAAAATAATCGTCTTATCAAGCGCCATCAGATTATCAATGATCCGCTTCTCTGTTAGAATATCCAGACTGCTTGTTGCTTCATCTAAGATAAGCACTGGCGCATCTGTCAAGAGCGCCCTTGCTAGAGCAATACGCTGACGTTGACCACCCGAGATTCCTGCACCATCTGCAGACAACTCTGTCTGATAATTGAGGGGCATCCGCTCAATATCCGACCTAATTTCCGCCAACTCTACCGCCCGCAGAATATCTTCCTGAGTCGTGCCTTCATGCGCGCCTAAGAGTAAATTTTCCAAAATAGTCCCATTAAAAACATAAGGTTGCTGGGGAAGATAGTTGATATATTGGCGCAGTGCCTGTTTATCCAGCTGATTGAGGTTGACTCCTCCCAAACAAATATCTCCTTGATTTGGTGCGTAAAAATGCACCATCATCTTGGCCAAGGTTGTTTTTCCTGAGCCAGATACACCAACAAAGCTGGTCTTACTTCCAGCAGGAATATGCAAGTCAATTTCTGACAATACATTGGCCCCATAGCCATATTTATAGCTGACTCCACGAAAATCGATGTCAGCCTGCAAGTGGCTTAAGTCCCTGATAAGCTTCTCTTCTTCAAATTCAGACTTCACCAAATAGACCTCATTGAGACGCTCATTGGCTACACGAGCAGACTGTAATTTCGTTTGTAAATTGATAATATTTTCCAAAGGATTAGTAAAGTAGACTAGAAGTGTATTATAAGTGATGAGCTGTCCCAGACTGATTTTTTGATCCATGACAAGTGTAGCTCCTAGCCATAAAATCAAAACGTTTAAAATCAAACGAGCCGCTGCTTTCAAGACTTTTTGCAAACTCTCAGAACGCCCATATGCAAAAGACTTTTTCAGATAAGTCACAAATTCCTTATCAATCTTTTGATAACGCTGCTTTTCACTGGTCAAAGACTTGATGGTTTCAATTCCATTGATATCTTCAATGATGGAAGACGACAACAGACTATTTGCTTCCATCGTCTCATGATTCATCTTTTCAAAAGGCTTCATAAAAAGAAAAATAATGAGAGCGTAAACTGGGATTCCTAACAAGGTCAAAAAGAAAAGACTGCTATTTTGTGAAAAAAGAACAATCGCAATGATCGACACAATTGACACATCCAAGAAAATCGACAAGATTGTACTGGCCAAGGCATCAATAATCCGATTGGCGTCCGTAAAACGAGAGACGATTTCCCCTGTCCGCCTTGTCGCAAAAAATGACATAGGTAGCTGAAAAACGTGCTTGATATAGGATAAGATCACATCAATCGATAGGCGCTGCCCTAAAACCAAAAGCAAATATTCTTGGGCGTAAGACAAAAATTGCTGCAAAATATAGACAATAATCAAGCCGATAGAAATCATACCCAGCGTCGTTTTCATATGATCAGGCACATAAGTATCAATAATCGATTGAAGGTAGTAGGATCCAACAATATTGATCAACGTTACCAGCAAAGTTGCAAGCACAATATTAGTAATCAATCCCTTCTGTTTAATCAATAAGGGAATGAAATCTAAAAGCCCATTTTTCTTTTCCTGACTAGGCTTATAGGCCGGACTAGGAGCCAGGAAAATGGTAATTCCTGTCCACTCCTGTTCGAAACGCTCTCGCGAAATCTTTGTCATCTTAACTTGAGGATCTGGGTCTGCAATATGAATCGTGTGTTTATCTTGTCCCGTTACAACATAATAATGCAGGAGTTTCCCTTCCTTAAGTACATGAACAATGAAGGGATAAGATACATCTTCCAGATCAAAGATTCCCATATCAGCTTTAAAAGCCCTTGTCTCAAAATTTAGACCCTCAGCAACTTTTACCAAACCCAAAGCTGTTGTACCATCATTAGTCGTTTTTGCCTTTTCTCGTAGTGTAGCCAAGGAAAAATACGATCCATAATAACCAAAAACCATAGCCAGAGCTGCCACACCGCAATCCCTAGTATCAACTTGCGCTCTGTAATGCCGTTTCCTAAATTTCATAAAAACCTTTTCTCCATATGCATTTATACTTGATGAATTTATGATAATAAAAACCTACCTGAATGATAGTCTATTGGCGACTTGCCAAACTTTTTTTCTCAGATGTTCCTCATTTTTTTAATTGCTCTTTTTTTAAAAATGTCATGAGCTTTTTTTGTCAGATGACAGCTGGCTTTCTCACTAGATTCTTAAAAAAATCACTCCGGCATGACTCGACTCCTAACACATTTATCAGCTAATGGAAATGCTTCTAAACATCCATTTATAGGTAACCTCACCTTACCCATGACTATGGATACATACCTCTCAAAAGAGAACCCAAAAAGCCGTATCTTTCTACGAAACGGCACTAAAAGCACTCTAAGGGGAGCAAAAAGGGGAACAAACCCAGGAATCAAGGATTTAAGACAAAACAAAAAGCCCACTGTAGTAGGCTTTTTCGTAAGATATATCTTAAAATTAAAGCATTTTGTTGTAGAATTCAACGACAAGTGCTTCGTTGATTTCTGGGTTGATTTCATCGCGTTCTGGCAAGCGAGTCAGTGAACCTTCTAATTTCAGCATCAAATGATACGAATGCTGGACGTCCAAGAGTTGCTTCAACAGCTTCAAGGATTGCAGGCACTTTCAATGATTTTTCACGAACTGAGATCACTTGACCTGGAGTTACGCGGTATGATGGGATATCAACACGTTTTCCGTCAACAAGGATGTGACCGTGGTTTACGAATTGACGAGCTTGACGACGAGTAGTCGCAAGACCAAGACGGTAAACAACGTTATCCAAACGACGTTCCAAAAGAAGCATGAAGTTGAAACCAAGGATACCTTCTTTGATCTTAGTAGCTTGAACGAACAAGTTACGGAATTGTTTTTCACCTACACCGTAAGTGAAACGAAGTTTTTGTTTTTCAGCCAATTGCAAACCATATTCTGACAATTTGCTGCGGTTGTTTGGTCCATGTTGACCAGGTACATAGTTACGGCGAGCCAATTCTTTACCTGTACCAGTAAGAGAAAGACCCAAACGACGAGCTTGTTTCCAAGATGGTCCTGTATAACGTGACATATAAATGTCCTCCTATAAAATATTTTTGAGGAAATAGTCACTTAGAAAGCTCTGATTCGTGCAGAACATTTTCGCCCAAACAGCTAAGGCTACTTTTATAGCTGATGTTCTGTTGACGAGCTCCATGCTTTCCTGCTGCTATTTCACACAAAGGCTATTGTACCATGAATAAAGTCAAAAGTAAAGGGCCCCAAACAAAAAATCAAGCCAAAAAGCTTGATTTTTTGTTACTTGAAAACTGTTCACGAAGAATCCTGTTACTTACTTCACATTCCCAAGAGCTTTAAAATCTCCCGCTTATAACGGAGCTTCTGCAGTTCTTTATCCTCGCTGTCGGACCAAGTCATCTGGAGATTCGCGACGATTTGCCCCGGCCGATTTTTCAGAATATAAATCCTATCACTCAAAGCCAGAGCCTCCTCAATGCTATGGGTGATGAGAAGAGTCGTCAGACCCAGCCTACGATGAATGTCCAGATACCAAGCATGCAGCTCCATCTTAGTCAGCTCATCCAAAGCACTAAATGCTTCGTCTAGAAGAAATAGCTTGTGGCCGAACATATAGGTCCGCAGCAGAGCCACGCGCTGCCGCATCCCCCCACTCAGCTCATGTGGATACTTGTCTGCCACATCAAAGAGCCCGAACTCCTTCAAAATCTGAGTTGCCTGCTCCGTCGCTTCCTTTTTGGATACTTTTCGGATTAAGAGGGCAAGATGACATTACCCAGCACCGTCTTATGCTCCAGCAACAAGTCCTTCTGTAGCATATAACTCACCTGGCCCTTAGGATTTTCCTGCCCATTTAGGACAATACTGCCCGACTGGACCTCCAAAATCCCAGCAATGAGGTTAAAAAGAGTCGATTTCCCAACGCCACTAGGACCCAATATTGCCACTACTTGCCCAGCTTCCACCTCTAGGTTGATATCTTTTAAAATTTGCTGTTCATCATAAGCATAGCTTACATTTTCAAGTTTAATTACTGTCATTATTTTATATAATCGTTGCTAAATCCCTTGTCGCTCAAGTCATTTTTTACAAGACCCTTATCCTTGGCCCATTTGTAAAAGGCATTCCAACGGCTAGCCTCAAACTGACCCCACTTGCTCTTATCTGACGCATATTGCTCAGACAAATATTTTTGAGAAGCCAAAACAAAGTCACGTTTGTTTTTCAATTCTGGTGCATTTTTGATTAAAATATCTGCTGCTTCTTCAGGGTGCTCCATAGCATATTGGTAGCCTTTTTTAATAGCTTGCAAGACTTTTTTTGCCTCGTTCGGATTCTTCTTCAGATAGTCATTATTAGCAATGATGACAGGAGAATAATAGTCAAACTCCTTGACATAGTCCTTCATATAAAGAAATTAGTGTCCATTCCCTGAGTCTCTGCCATGATACCATCCCAGCCATGATAAATCCATGCTGCGTCAAACAAGCCATTTTCAATTGGTGTGATAGAGTTAGAATCATTATTCGGAACCTTCTCTACATCATCAAACTTGCCACCTTGGCTTTCTACCAATGTCTTCAGCATGCCCAACTCCACAGGATCATTCCAAGTACCGTATTTCTTTCCAGCCAGATCCTTGGGGCCATTAATCCCTGCAGATTTCTTAGAAATGATACCTGAAGTATTGTGTTCTACAATAGCCGCAACAGCTGTGATTTCTGCGCCCTTATCCAGTTTTTTAGCCATAGAATCCTGGAAGTAAATTCCAAAAGGAGCTTTGCCATTAATAATCAGGTCAGAAGTGCTATCTTCTGGTGGCAACTTAATATCAACATCCACACCTGCTTCCTTGAAATAGCCCTTTTCCTTAGCCACATAAAGTCCTGTATGATTGGTATTGGGTGACCAATCCAGAATAAAATCAATCTTTTTGTCCTTGCTCTCAGACGTAGATTTCGACTGACCGCAAGCCACTAGACCAAAGAGCGATACTGCAGCCAAACCTGCAAGGAACAATTTACAACTTTTTTTCATCATAATCCTCTTTTCTTTTTTGGAAAATAGCAGAGCTAAGCTCCTATTTCCACTTGATGACAAATTTTTCACTAATAGCTACCAGCTTCATACCCAGAAGACTGATAACTGATACTAAAACGATAATGGCAAACATGGTGTCATACTGGAAAAGCTTCTTAGACTGGATCATATAGACACCCAGACCTTCAAAACCACCCAGCCATTCAGAAACTACGGTCGTGATAAAAGCATAGGAAACACTGACCCTCAGACCCGCATAGAAATAGGGCAGACTAGCTGGAATCTTAAAATGCCATAGAATCTGCCAGCGATTGGCCTGCATGAGTTTAAAGAGAGTCAAGGTATCTCTGTCACAATGCCGAAAACCATCCAGAATACTGACGATAATTGGAAAAGTCGTCGTCAGAATAATGAGCACAATCTTGGGCAAAATTCCATAACCCAGCCAGAGAACCAGAATTGGTGCTAACGCAATGGTCGGAATCGTCTGTACCACGACCATCATAGGATAAATCAGATCATTGAGCCAGCTCAGACTATCCATGAGCACTGCCAGCAAGCAAGCTATAATAACTCCTAGCAGCAAACCCAACAAGGCTACTTTTAAGGTCGCCCAACTGTGTATAGCCAACAGTTCTGCATCCCTAACAAAAGCCTGACAAATTTCCAAAGGCGTCGGCAAAATGAACTTAGGCAAGAGCTTGAGCCAGCCCATGACCTGCCAAATAGCAAGCACACCTACCATCCCTAAAAGACTAATCTGCTGACGCAGAATATTTTTCAAGTTTCTCATCAATAGACAAAATCTCTCCATAATTTATCTTCACATTTGCAAATACATTATCCGCTTGACTGCCAGCTAATTCTATTGCCTTTCCCAATATAGGAAACAAATCTTCCCATTCTCCTTCTAAAACTGTTTCAAAAGGAGTTACCAACTGCCTCACAGGCTGTTTCTGCAGATACTCAATTACTTCCTCTATGACTGCCAACCGTCCTTTATCAGTTGACAAGGGCAGAATTTGCAAAGCAATGCTCGCTTTCATCTCTTCACCTCCCTGCATTCAAACTCTATCTGAGAATGATGCATACAGATACGATTCCATTTACTAACCTGACCGTCCTTTCCCTAATGAAAGAGATCGCAAGCTCTCTTTATAAAAACCTTGCACTTCATACAAAAACACCTTCTCCAATATGGAAAAGGTGTAGCATGCATCAGTATCCTAAAGATAGGCGAATCACTCGCCACTTTTAGTAAAACCACAAGGTTTTTACAAATACTTTTCCCTACGCTGGCATTACCCAGATCAGGTGCGGTCGAAGTTTACACTTCCTCTCAGACTGTACACAGACTCCCATATATGTATATTATGATATCGCAATCAGGACTCTATGTCAAGATTTGTGCTTAATCCCACTGAACCAAACATCCCCTTAGAAAGTAATAAACAATCCAGCGCCTCAATATTTTCCAATTCGCTCTTGGCTAATATTGTCTCAAAGTCCATTTCCCTTGCCGTATCCAAATTGACCTGAATATCATCCATAAAGACCGACTCTTCTGGTTTAAGATTATATTTCTCAAGGAGTTCCTGGTATATTTTTTTGTAAGGTTTTACTACTTTAACTTCTGAAGAGAGAATATAACCTGACAAAAGAGGAAAAATTGGCAATAATCCTGCCTGTTCAATCCTATAAAATATCTCACAGGTTGTTGATAAAATGTAAATATGATAGCCTAACTTTGACCATTGCTCTATTTTTTCTTGCAAATTTTGGTAGACATCCACAGCCTCATACCAGTGAAAAAATATTTTTTCAACTGTAGCTTCAAAAGATGGATCCAGATTCTGTTGAGCTAATGTACAAGCTTCCGACAAAGACAAGGATCCCCAATCCGTTTGGTGCCATAGATGTGAATCAAAAATTGCTTCTCTCAGGGATTGTCGTCGCATTTCATCCGCTTCAAAATGCCTGAATATCTTATCTGGATTCCACTCAATCAAAACATTTCCTAAATCAAAAACCAAATTTTTAATCATAGTGTCCACCTCTGATCCCATTATAACATGTTTAAAAAATATAAAAAAGGCGAAAATAAATTCCGCCTCTTTAATAGCCTATCTAGTAGGAGTATATGTTAATTCTGAACCATGTTTCGCAAGGAAATCACTCATTTCAGAATCTGGAATCTGACGTAGGTAGAGGTTAGAACGAATTGTCTCATCCTCTTCACGACAGGTTGATAACACAAGATATTTATCACTTGCTTTTACCGTGATGTCCTTGTTCTTAGTTCTAGATGCTTCATAAATACTCTTTAGCTGATCTGTAAAGTCCTTATCTCCATCGAAGCTAGTCCGATAGAAAGCAGTCTCCTCTGGTACAATAACCAAGCCCATTGCTTCATAGTAGAACTTACGCTCAGGTGTTTCAACAACAACATACTTGTGCTGATCGAAAAATTCCTGATTGTCATAGAAGTTGACATCGTTAAACATACGATTGTCCGCTACTTTACTTCCACGAGCATGACCAAAGAGCCAAGTCAAGCGATCACTAAAGTCTTTCTTATTATCTGTGTCCATAAAGACTGTTCCCATGTAAGGCTCATTCCCGCCTTCAAAGGTTTTATCAAGATAAGTTGAATTATCTTTCGTCTGTACAACAGGTTCATCTAATTTTGTACCTGGAGCATAAACATAAGCAATAGCTTCACTATTAATAGCCTTTAAATCTGCAAAGCGCTTCGCTAAATACTCTTTTTCTTCCTTACTTGGTTGATAAGTATTCTTTGTAGAGCTTTTTGTTACCTGACTAGTAGAAGCAGTCGTATTTGACTTAGGCGCTGACTTAAATGGATTAAAAATCAGCATTGCAGTTGCAACAGCAACAACAATGATACCTAATAAAGCACCAAATAATTTTAAATTTTTATTTGGAGCCTTCTTAGTCTGTCTTTTAGCATTTTGACTCATAATATTTAAGTATTCCCCATTTTTTCTAAGAAAATATCACTGAACCAATGGCCCAGTGATATTGTTTACATCAGTATCAATAAAGAATTATTTAACTGCTGAAGTTTTTGGAAGTGCTTTACCAGCAGCTTTACCTGCGTTTTTAGCAGCAGCTTCTGATTTTTTAGCTTCTTCTTTAGAAGCAGGAGTAGTAGTAGCTCCTTTGTCTTCTGCAGCTGGGTTTTGGTTGTTAGCTGCACCAACACGTTTCAAGTAACGAGCGTTAGCTTGTTCAGGAGTTTCACCTTGGATGTATGTTTTGCCTTCTTGTTCTGTAGCGTTGTTGTATGTAGCTTGGAATTGTTGTACATATTTGTTACGTACAGCGTTGAAAGCGTTGTTGAATGCTGCTTCATAAGCTGCTTTAACTTCACCATAATTGTGGCTTCCACCTTCAACTGCATCAAGAGCAGCTTTAGCAGCTACTACTGCTGGATCTGCAGCAGCTTCTGCACGGATTTCACCATCATGTTGAGCCAAGTATTCGTTTACTTTATCAGCATTTGTGAATTGAGTTTGAAGGTAGTATGCGCCGTCGTTTTTACGAGCTGCATCAGTAGCTTCATCAGCAGAGAAAACTGGTGCTGCAGCTGCAAATAATGTAAGTGCTACCACGCTTGACAATAAAACTTTTTTCATCGTTTTATCTCCTTTTTCTTTTTAAAAAAATTATTCGTAACTCGGAGTTACTACCTATATTATATATATTTGCCCTATTTTTGTCAATAGTTTTTTTTATTATTTTGAAATTCATCATATGGTAGAAACGGCTTCGTTTCAATAAAAAATCCCCCTTATCTTGTGGTCAGGGGGAAGCATTTCAGAAAATGTGTAATATTGTAACACTTTTTATAATATTAATTTTTGCCAATTTCAAACAAAGGAGAAAGAGGACGTTTTTCATGGATACGAATAATTGCTTCTGAAAGAAGATCAGCAATAGAAATCTGCTCAATCTTATCTATTAAACGTTCTTGCGGAAGATAAATTGTATCCAAAACAACTAATTTCTTGATAGCAGATTTCTGAATATTTTCCATTGCAGGACCAGATAGGACTGGGTGAGTACAGCTAGCGTACACATCAACTGCACCTGCTTCAGCTAAGGCATCTGCTGCGTGACAGATGGTTCCTGCAGTATCAATCATATCATCGATCAAAATACAGGTTTTGCCCTTAACATTACCAATAATATTCATGACTTCACTAGTGTTCATCTTATCTACACTACGACGTTTATCAATAATAGCAATCGGTGTTTTTAGAAATTCCGCTAATTTTCTAGCACGTGAGACACCACCATGGTCAGGACTCACTACAACATAATCACTTCCAATCATTCCACGACGTTCAAAGTAATTAGCAATGAGAGGCGCCCCCATTAAATGATCAACTGGAATGTCAAAGAAACCTTGAATCTGTGAAGCATGTAAATCAATTGTCAGCAAACGATCAACACCAGCAATTTCTAGCATATTTGCTACTAATTTTGAAGTAATTGGTTCACGAGCACGGGCCTTACGGTCTTGTCTAGCATAACCATAGTAAGGCATAACCACATTGATAGATTCTGCACTTGCTCGCTTAAGTGCATCCACCATAATCAAAATCTCCATCAAATTATCGTTAACAGGTGAACTCGTAGACTGCAAAATAAAAACATGCTTGCCTCGAATTGATTCTTCAATATTTACTTGAATCTCCCCATCCGAAAACTGACGTACCGTCGACTTTCCAAGCTCCATTCCTATCCCTTTGGCTACCCGCTTGGCCAACTCTTGGTTAGAAGAAAGAGCAAAGAGCTTTAAATCAGAAAATGACATGTTTGCCTCCGAAAATTTATTCCATTTACATTTTTAACCCTTTTTTTAAGGAATATTTCAATTTAGAATAAAGCGTTTTTACAAAAAAATATTTGAATAGTCTTACAAATACTTAATCTTGTGCTAAATATAAAAAGGTTGGAAATTCCAACCTTCTAAAATCTTTAATTTGGATAAATGTAACTTACTGTACCTTGTGCAGTTGTTGGATCAAACCAACCACGGTAGTTACCAATTGATTGTTGACCAAGATAGTTAGCTTCTGATACTTGAATGCTAGTTGTAGACTGAACAGCTGTTACAACAGCCACGTGTCCATAACCACCATCAGTCCAACATGCAATCGCTCCAACTTGTGGTTGAGAACCTACACGGAAGCCTGCTGCTGCTGCACTTGCTGCCCATTGACCTCCATTACCCCAGTAGTTACCAGCCCAAGGTGCCAATGTTTTAGCTCCCCAAGTACACTGCCCAACAGGGTAAGTAGAAGCGTCTGAAGAATAAGATACATTAGACACTGTCGCTGCTGGTGCAGGTGCTGCTGCAGGAGTACCTCCAGAAACAGCTTGTATTTGTGCTGAGAGGTCTGTATTACCAGATGCTTGAATTGCTTGAAGTTGAGAAGCTTGTTGTGAACGGTAAGCAGCTTCAGCTGCTGCTGCTGCTTCAGCTGCTTTTTGTGCTGCTGCTTTTTGTTCTAAAAGAGAATTTTTCTCACCTTCGGCACTTGCTTTTTCAGCTGCAAGATTGATTTGTGCAACCTTCAGTTCAGCTTCTTTAGTTGACAACGCTTGAGCATCATCAGCCAAGGTTTGTTGGTTAGCAATAACTGTGTTGATTGCTTCGTTATTAGCAATTTGTTTCTCAGCAATTGCTTCTTTATCCGCTTTTTGTTGTTCCAACATTTTATTGTTTGCGGAGATGATTTCATTCATAGCTGTCACACGTGAAATTGCTTCAGTGATAGAGCTTGAGTTAACAATCGTATTAATATAGCTTGTAACAGTTCCACTTGTTTGAGCGCTACGAGCTTGGTTTGCTAATGACTCATTACGTGCTACAATGTTTTTTGACAATTCATCGATTTCAGCTGAAAGTTTTTCAGATTCTGCTGTTAACTTTTCGTTTTCAGCCTGAAGCTTTTCTTGTTGTGATTTAATTGCTGATACTTGACTTTGAATTTGATCAACTTGAGCTTGTGCAGCTTGTTGTTGAGCATTTAAGCTATTAATTTTATTGTTCTGTGCAGCGATCTTGTCATCTGTTGTATCGGCATGCACATTCACTAGACTAGCACCTTGTGTAAGAACCAAAGCACTTAATAACATCGAAGTGATAATTTTTTTCTTCATAAATAATTCTACTCCTATCCAATAAGACAATAATAAGTATAACAGAAAAAGACGTAGAATATGTTACGCCTTTATTACATTTTTATTTCTTCTTTTTTATCATAAATAAACTTTTTCCAAAACTGGTTGCAAAAATTAGTAAAAGCAGGGAATTAAGAACCATTGTCGGAGCTAAACTATACACTATAAAAACTACTTATTTCCATACTAGTTAAAGAAACTAGATTAGCTAATAAAAAAAGAAACAAATTCAAACAAGAATACCAGTATTAAAACGGACAAGAATCTAGTGATTTTTATTGCCCATCATAATTGTATTATATTTATTGACTAATACACTCAATAGAGGAAGTAATAATGTGGCAATTCCAATTACATGAAAATAGTAAGCATCATAAAGAATACCTATCACTAAGAATATTGTAAATGCTGTTACATCAGACACTTCTACTGAAATAAATAGCAGAAAGATCAACACCAAATGGCAAACTAAATGGAAACTTATAGGTAAAAAGGAAGCAATTAAGGTTGAAATCTGGCCATCTAATAACATTAAAAAAAGCAATAACAACGGTATTCCCACATATTGTTTAAAAAGTCGCATATCAATTCCCCACCAAAGTTACCACACGAATGTCAGAAAAATCAGCACTTGGTTTAATATATACTTCTTTTGTCAAATAGTCACTACTTGAAGCTACAGAAGATACTTTCCCAACAGAAATATTTGCAACGGGATAAGATCCTAAGCCACTTGTAACAACTTTTGATCCCTCTTTAATCTCATCAGAAGTATTCAGCTGACTAACAATAAATGCTGACTTTTTTTCGTCATATCCTACAATAATACCATAAATTGTTTTTGAGCCGCTTTGTATTCTAACAGATATATTTTTCGTTATTCTTTTTTTATTCGTTAATAGACTAATTCTGACTAGAATGTTCATTCACTTGATCAACACTTCCCAATCAAGCCACCATTGCCAACAACAAGCATGGTTGAAGCTACTTTATTTTTCTGATCCTACATTAACTGTCAACTCATTAGACCATGAAGCAGGAGTGCGAGCAATAACATCAGCAGATAGTTTCACATCACTATTTAATAGAATTCTTCATATCCAGCATTTCTCGAAGTTGGGCATTTTTCTTCTTTTTAAATCAGAAACCTCATTTGACGCTGAATCAATTTCATTTAAAGTAGCTTTTAACTCTTCATTTCTCATGATAAGTATTAACCAAATGCTCCAAATCACTTTTTCACATCAGTAAGTAAGTGGAATGGCTTTTGACAAAACATTATCAACAAGGCTTAAAGCATTTGATGTCCCATTTACAAAACCAAGTAGAATAGGTAGAAAGTAACAAAGCTGAAGCAGTTAAAATTAGAAACAATGATCATTACAATTAATCTTGATTTTTTTAAATTTTTTTCATCATCAATACCTACAAAAATCACAACAAAAAGTACAAGAAAAAGGAGATAGCAAATGCTAAACTCCCTATTGACGGAGAATGGGGATTCGAACCCCCGCGCCAGTTACCCGACCCTAACGATTTAGCAAAACCGTCCTCTTCAGCCTCTTGAGTAATTCTCCAACTATAAAATGGGCACGAGTGGACTCGAACCACCGACCTCACGCTTATCAGGCGTGCGCTCTAACCACCTGAGCTACGCGCCCAAGTTATAAAAACTTGGTATGAACCTTTCGTTCAAAGCGGGTGACGAGAATCGAACTCGCGACAACAGCTTGGAAGGCTGTAGTTTTACCACTAAACTACACCCGCTTATTCAATAATATGGCGCGAGACGGAATCGAACCGCCGACACATGGAGCTTCAATCCATTGCTCTACCAACTGAGCTACCGAGCCTTATTGCGGGAGCAGGATTTGAACCTACGACCTTCGGGTTATGAGCCCGACGAGCTACCTAGCTGCTCCATCCCGCGATACTATTATTCAACTAAAAGGAGGATGTGGGATTCGAACCCACGCACGCTTTTACACGCCTGACGGTTTTTCAAGACCGTTCCCTTCAGCCGGACTTGGGTAATCCTCCAGTATACAAAAAAACATGGACCTTGTAGGACTTGAACCTACGACCACTCGGTTATGAGCCGAGAGCTCTAACCAGCTGAGCTAAAGGTCCAACAAGATCATTATAGCGGCGAAGGGGATCGAACCCCCGACCTCCCGGGTATGAACCGGACGCTCTAGCCAGCTGAGCTACACCGCCATACAATCGGGA
>BNJU01003454.1_pt1 | contig 31989 bp, 54 predicted proteins | sample 8539281 | NCBI WGS metagenome assembly BNJU01 (sample SAMD00202456, study PRJDB9452) | human saliva metagenome | isolation source: human saliva | place: Japan
AATTAGCAAAGAAAAATATAGTATAACTATAAAAACTTCAAAAATCAGAAAAGGGAAAAATGAAAGAAAATACTATTGACTTTGTAAAATAAATTGATAGAAAAATCAACAGAAGCATTTATAATGGGGTTAGAAATCTACAACAAGCCAACGATAAAATATAGAGTGGAAGGTTTTTAGTTTCTTCATCTGCAATGCTTGGGAACTAATGTTAAAAGCCCATATAATAAAAATTAAAAAGGTGAAAATGCGATATATTATAAAGATTCAGAAGATAGGACTCTTAATTTGGAAAACTGCATAAAGATAGTATTTAGTGATAAAAATGGCTCTTTAAGATCTGGAACGAATAATAGATTTGAGAAATACAAGTACACATTTTTGTAACAGAAGATTATGAGTATATCTATGCCCTTTATTTTCAAGCTTGTGTAATAAAACTATGTTGAAAAATGAAAAGAGTTCCATAATTCAGATATAACAAATCATATAGCACAAAAATTTTTAACATTGTCAACAAAAATCAGAAAAAATTTACAGAAGAGGAAAATAAGAGCAAGATATTCGGTTAATATGGCAAAAATTAATAAAGGATACATAGAATCTGAGATAAGAGAAAATAATTCAGAATATGCTATACCTATTGAAGCAAGATTGATAATAGTGAAAGATAAAGGGTAAAGCGGATGTTTTAGTGGCATTTGATAAAACGCTGATAGCAAGCTCAGAATAGCCAAAAGAAATTAAAATCCAAATGAAATATACAAACATACTACCAAAGATGTTGTTCGGTTAGTAAACAGAAGATTGAAAAAGTAAGAAAAATATTTTTTGAATAAAATTGAGAACGGTGAACCTAAACCAAAAATTTTTAATAAATACGACTTAAATTTATTTATAAAATTTTTATGATATAAAGACTAACGAGAAATATTGTTTTATTATAGGATAAGTAACAGATATGGATATTCTCAAATGTTAATAGAGTTTATGTGGAAGAAATTTTAAAAATCCAGATACTATAATTGAAGATTTGAAAAAGGGATATAAGATAACCCCAGGCACATGAGAATTCTCATCCATTGACTTACTCCCTTTGGGAACTCAGTGTAAATCCCTTCACGTTATCTTGTTAATAGTATTATAACACACCTCTCAAAAATGTCAAACATAAAATTAAGAGCCTTTAATGGCTCTTATTCTTTTTCTATATTCTCAATAGCTGTTTCAATTTTAACTTTCAGAATTTTTCAAATCCTAAAGTTTTTATAATCCTAAAGTTTTATTTCCTCCAGTTATATAATTGCTTTAGAATATTTTTATCCCTAATTTATCCCTTTTTTAGGATTTAATTAATTTAATAATGATTGAGACAAATAATGTTAATATTATTCTAGTAAAAATGTAGCATTGTGTAAATGTATAATTTTTAGTGAGTAGCAAAAAGGATATAAATTAATTATGCTACAATATATATGTCGGATCATTTGTTGATTTTTCTGAATATCTCGACATTAGAAAAATTTAGACTAATTGAAATAATAAAATTTATGGGAAGGAGAGGTATTTTTGAGTAAAAATTTATAAAAAGCTATTACGATAGGTTTACCAGCAGTATTTGAAAATATGATTTACAGTTTAGTGAGTTTTATTGATGTTTTCATGGTTGGAAAAGAAAAACCTTTGTATTAGGATTAGGAACAGTTGCTGTGGCAGGATTAGGTTTGCGAATCAATTATACATGATATTTGCAGTTTCACTCGTTTGGTTTAAATAGTGGAGGTGGAATATTTGCTGCACAATTTTTGGTAATAAGATTATAAAAATTTGAAAAATGTTTGGGAATAACTTTACTCGATTGGATTTGTTTTTCATTGTTGTTTTTTTAATATTAGGCTGTTTTTCAATCATGGAGTAATTAGTGTTTTTACAAACGATACAAAAGTTATTGAAAACTGGAGCAAAAATATTTAAAGGTTGTTGCTTGGACATATCCATTAATAGGGATTGATTTGCTTTTAATATGCAATTACGTGCAATTGGTCAGACGAAATATCCATTTTATTCAAGTTTGATAGGATTAATAATAAATTTTGTTTTTAATTCATTACTGATTTTTGGAAATTTTGGATTTCCAGCATTAGGAGTTGTGGGAGCAGCTGTAGCAACTGGTTTTATCAAGATTTATATCAACTTTATACATAATTTATATAGTTTATAAATTGAAATTGCCATTAGCAGCTACATTTAAAGAAATGTTTGGATTTACGTGGGAATTTTTTTGTAAGAATCTTAAAAGTTTCTGTTTCAGTATTTGGGCACTGAAATAATGTGGGTTTCAGGAGTTAGTATATATGTGGTAATTTATGGAAGAATGGGGAACAGAACCTGCTGCTGCAGTTGAAATCGTAAAATCAATGAGTAACTTGATATTTACATTATTATTTGGACTTTCGAGTGCATCATCAGCAATTATTGGGAATGAAATTGGAGCTGAAATGAAGAAGGAGCCTACAAGACAGCAATTGCTCTTTTGAAAGCATCTGTAGTTTTAGCAGTAATTATAAGTATAAGTGTATTTATTTAGTCCAATTTTATTAAATATTATGCAGTAAACCAGAAAATTTATCCATTAACAAAACAAATATTGATTTCTGAAATGTTTATAATAATTTGTGAAGTCGATGGGGACAATACTTATTGCAGGAATTTTAAGGGCTGGAGGAGATACATTGTGGACAATGTTTGCTGATTTATTACCGCTTTTGGCTTGTAGCGATTCCTATAACATATATTGTTGGTTTAAAATTAGGATTGCCAACTTTCAATTGTATATTTATTTTCAGTAAGCGATGAAGTCGAAATTTGTTCCCTTGTTTAAGACGATTAAGAAGTAAGAAATGGATAAATAATTTAGTAAAATAGTAGGAGAAAGTTAGATGAATAAAAATTAATTTTGTTGGGGAGCCTTTTAATTTTGTTCAGTTCGTGTGCGACAAATTAAGACGCCACCTTTAGGAGTTAATTTTGAAGGGCCTTTAAGAGATGCTAAAATGTTGATTTTTCATTATGATTTGACATATTTAGATAAAGATGGAAAATATAAAATATGATAGAAATATTTGGCAATCGACATATGATATTGTTGATAATGCAAAGGATTATTTGATAGTTGAGATGTTTTTATTTAATGATATTTATAATAAGAATACAGAGTTATTCCCTGAATTTGCAAAAGAATATACCGCAAAGAGTTATTAAGAAAAAGAGAAAATCCAAATTTAAAGATTTTATGTTCTTTCAGATGAAAATAACGACTTGTATGGAGCGTTTGAGCATCCATTTATTACAGCTAGGGAAAAATGAAGGGATAGATGTTATAACAGTTGATATTTATAAATTGAAAGACACATTTCTTGGTATTCGCCAATATGGAGATCAGTGATTAAGCCATTTGGAAAATCCTCAAAATAAAGGTTGGGTTCCTAATTTTTATGGACCAATGTGGCCAAAAATTAACATTGAGAACATTGTTTAGGGGCATTAAATGTAAAAGCAGATCATAGAAAAGTGTTTTTAAATGAAAATGATGCAGTTATAGCGAGTGCTAATATTCATGATCCAAGTTATTTTCATGAAAATGTTGCATTACATACAGATGGAGATGTTACGAAAGATATTTTTAAGTAATTTGCAAATGGTAGCTAATTTTTCAAATTCTGAAATTAATGTTTCAGAGAATAGTTCTACTGGATCTCTTAATACACCAAATGAAAATATTTTTAAAATCGAAGGAAAAAAAGAAATGACGATACGATGGAAGGTATAAAAAGAGCTTGAGGAAGTAGAAGTTAAAAAGAAGTATTCCTTTTAGTAAATGAAGATCCTGAAGTGAGAAGAATTGAAGAGAAGAAAACAAAATTAGTTGAAAAATATGGATTTAAATATTAAAAATAATCCAACAGAAAAACAGATGAAGATAGAGAAAAATAATTATAAAATTCAATATGTGACAGAAGGTGCAATAGGAAAAACTCTTGATGCTGATTTGAAAAGTTTAAAAAGCTGGAGATGAAGTGCTAATGGGAATGTATTTTAGCAGATAAACCTGTTATTGATGAATTGATAAAAAGCAGCAAATAGAGGAGTAAAAGTTAGAATAATTTTTGATAGAAGTAGAGATGCGTTTGGTATGAGTACAAATGGGTTGCCAAAATAAACCAGTTTCTAAAAATTGAAGAAAAACTAAAGGAAAAAAATAGAAGTAAAATGGTATTTTACAAATAACGAACAATATCACACAAAAGTTATATTAATGAAGAAAACAGACGGTAGTGTTATAGTAACTACTGGTTCTGCAAATATGATTAGAAAAAAATATAAGAGGATACATTATGGATGCGAATCTTCGAGTAGAGACAAATGAAAACTCTAAATTAACAAAAGAAATTTACACATATTTTGATAGATTATGGGAAAACAAGATGGATTATTTACTATAAATTTTGATGATGAGCCAACAACAAGTGCGAAATCTGATTTTATGTATAAATTATTAGATGCTGCTCAACTAGGGTCATTCTAATTATATTTAATACTAAAAATAAGGTAAAAATATCAAATTATGTTAAAAATATTTAAAAATCAAAATTAAAATAAATAGGTGATGAGGAATGAAAAAGTTAATATTATTAACAGTGATTTTTAGCGATAGGTATGATGTCAGTTTCATGCTTTAAGAAAAAGATAAGAAAAGCTGATAAAAAAACAAACGCAACAACAAGTTGAAAACAAAAGATATCAATACAGATATATTTAATTTAGGAGCACAACAAGCAAATGGAGGAAATCCTGATATTAAAAACTTGACTCTGAAGAGCAACAAAAATTGATAGACAATCAAATTGATCCAGTAAAAAGTGTCAGAGGCAATTACAAAAGCTGAAGCTGGAGATAAAGAAGCAATTATGTCATTGTCACAATTATACTTCAATTTAAAAAGATAATGAAAAAGTAAAAATTCTTACAAATGGGAGTAGACAGAAATTATCCAGAAGCAATCTATAATTTAGCAGTGATCTTGAAAACAAGAAGGAAATACTGCAGAAGCTAATAAATTAATGGCTAGATTGCCTAAAAATGTTACTACTGTTGCAAGAGGTGGAAGACAACAAGTACAAGTTAGACAATTGAGAATGAGACCTGGTGCTGAAGAATTTAACAGAGGAGTTGAATTAGTAAGAGCTAAAAATATAGTCAAGCAAAAAGCTGAATTTGAAAAAGCGTATAACAAAGGAATTAAAAGATGCTGATGTAAGAATAGCTATGTTAAATAAAGAAATGAAAAACTATCCAGAAGCAATAAAATGGTTGAAAAAAAGCAAGTAACCGTGAGTAAAAAGGTACAGATGTTGAAATTGGAGCAATTTTATATGATAATGGAAAACAAGAAGAATCTAGACCATATTTAATGAAATCTTATAATTCAGGAAATAAAGGTCTTGCAGGTGCAATAGCAGCAACTTATCATAAAGAAAAATATGTCAGAAGCATTAAAATGGTACAAAATAGCTGCTAAAAATGGTGATAAAAATGCAAAAAGAAATTGTTTCTCAATTGGAAAGTGGAGGAAAAAGTTGCTGAAACTACAAAAAGAGGTGTAAAATCATTTTTAAATGGTGGAGAAGCGCAAAATGAAAGTTTAACAAAACAAACCCTTAAACAAATAAATAATTCGAATGAGTCAAAAAGATGCTAATAAAAGCGAATTGAAAATTAAAGAAGTAGAAGCACCAAAACATTCAGTAACAGTAAAAGAAGAAAAATCAGCAACTCCTGAACAACCAAAACATGAAACTAAAAAGAAGTAAATGTTGATGAGTTATTGAAAAAGTAAAAGCTGCAGAGTATAATAAATAGAACAAACATTAATAAAAAAATAGGAAGTAAAAATTTAAACTTCCTATTTTTTTGTTATAATAAATTTGATTATTAATAGATTTAATTTGAATTTTTTTATAAGTCAAATCAATTGATATCATTAATTTTTAGATTTTATATTTTTCCAATCTAAAGTTTTAGAAAAATTCTCTTACAAAAAGCAATAAAAAGTACCTAATAAAAATCCTAAAAAGATTGCTGCTACTAAAAACAATTTTTTTGTTAATAGCTGGTTTAGTAATAGAATTTATGTATTTTACAACAGGAGTACTGTCATTTTTCAAAAAGTCTATAATAAGCCAATCTAGAAACTAACTGTCACTCAAAGCATCTTTTAGTAGTTCTAATATCAACATTTTTACTTAAAAAAATCATATTGTTGCTGTAAAAGTTTTAATTGAGCATCAAGAAATGTATTTTTCTTATTCAAAAGATATTTTTGAGACAATTCAACATATTCTTTAGCAAAAATTTTTCACCTTCAACTTTATTATTAGTAGTGAATTTTTACTTTTTATTTTTGGGTCATCTTTTTCAGATTGAGCCACAAGATCATTAGAAATTTTTCTAAATACTTTTCTTCAGGTAATTTTGCATAAGATAAAACTTTTGAATGATCTTTTTAAAAAAATAGATAAAAAAATCAAAAGAATTTAATGAATATTGAGAATCTTCTCCAATCTCAGTTAAAAACTTTGTCATTACCATATAGATTTATTTCAGTTTTGTATGATTTGTTAGTAAAAAGCAAATAAAGCTGCTAAAACAGTTGTTATCACTGTAACAATTATAATAAAAGAGATATTTTTTTATAAATAATTTTTACTATCGTATCAAAACTTACTGATTGATGTTTATTATCTTCCATTTCAAAATCCTTTCTTTTAAAAATTAATTTTTACATATCAATTTTACCAGCAAAATATTACAATTGAAAATTTTTAAAGAAAAGGAAAAATTTTTTTATAAATATTTTGAAATATCTAAAAACAACTCTAAAATAAAAACAAACTTTTATAAATTAATATAGATATTATCGGACTTTAAAGGAGGAAAAATTTTTAAATATAACATAAAATATGCTATTTGATAATTAATAACTAGTTAACAATAGAGGCAATGAATATAAAATGAGATAATACAATAATTTTTTAAATTTCTGATAAAATTCTAAAATATGCTATAATAACAACCTATCTAAATTAGAATTCATACTAAAAATTTATTGGAGGTAAATATAAATGAAAAAAATCTAAAAATTATTAATAATTTTAGCGGGGATGTTAGTACTTTCTAGCTGTACTGTGGCACCTTTAACTGGGAGAAGACAATTAAAATTGGTAAGTGATGAGAGTGTTGTAGATTCGTCAGTTAGTCAATATAGACAATTTATTAACGAAGCTAGTAATAAAAGGATTAGTTGTCAATAATACACCAGATGGAAGAAGATTGAAAAATATTGGAAATAGAATGGCGACTGCGGTTGAAACTTATTTGAGAGAGAATGGATTATCTAAAAAGGTTGATAGTCTTCAATGGGAATTTAACTTGATAAAAAGTAATGAAATTAATGCATTTGCGATGCCTGGTGGAAAAATAGCTTTTTATACTGGAATTATGCCAGTGTTGCAAACTGATTCTGGAATTGCATTTGTAATGGGACACGAAATAGGTCATGTGATTGGTGGGCATCATGCTGAAGGTGAAAGTGGAAGACTTGCAGCTGGAGTTGCTTCAACTATAACTGATGTGTTTACTGGTGAAACGTGATTTCTTCTATTGTAAGTGATGGATTATCTATCGGGCTTTTGAAATTTAATAGAACTCAAGAATATGAAGCAGATAAATATGGAATGATTTTTTTATGGCTATGGCGGGGTATAATCCTGAAGATGCGATAAAAGCTGAAGAAAGAATGCTGGCTGCTGAAAAAGGTGGAAGATCAGTTGAAATTTTATCGACACATCCTAATACAGAAAACGGATTGAAGCATTGAAAAAAATATTTGCCAGAGGCTATGAAATATTATAAAAATAAAATATAAATATGGAGTGATAAGTTTGAAAAATGTTATAAGTGTTGCACCGATGGTGGATAAAACAGATAGGCACTTTTAGGAATTTTGTGAGAATGATAAATAAAGACGTTCAACTTTATACAGAGATGATTACTGCACAAGCGATTATTAATGGAGATTTAGAATATTTATTAGGTTTTGAAGAAATTCAACATCCAATTGTATTGCAGATAGCAGCTACTAATCCTAAGGAAGCTTTTTGAAGCTGTAAAGAGAGCCGAAGATTATAATTATGATGAAATTAATTTAAATGTAGGTTGTCCTTCTGATAGAGTTTCTGGAAATATGATGGGAGCTTATTTGATGGCATTTCCTGAATTGGTTGGAGATATTGTTACTGCGATGAAAAAAAGCTACAAAAAAAGCCGATTTCGATAAAGCACAGAATTGGAATTGATGGGAAAAAGTATTGCCTGATAGTTTTGAAAGAACATTAATTGATAAGTATGAAGATATGCTTAATTTTTGTAAATATAACAGAAAAAGCAGGAGTTAATAAATTTATTGTTCATTCTAGAATAGCGATTTTAGCGGGATTAGATCCAAAACAAAATCGTGAGATTCCGCCATTGAGACATGAGGAAGTTTACAGATTAAAGAAGGAAAAAAACCTAATTTACATATAGAAATTAATGGTGGAATAAAAACTATTGAACAAATTGATGAACATTTAAAAATATGTGGATTCGGTTATGCTTGGAAGAGAAATTTATGATAATCCGATGATTTTAACTGAGTTTGGTAAATATTATGGTAATACTATAAATATTTCTCGTAAAGAAATTATTGAAAAATAATTGAGTATAGTAAAAATTAGAGGAGAAAAGGATTAGACCTCATTTATTTTTTTGATGCATACGCAAGAGCTTATTTCATGGGGTTAGAGGAAGTAAATTTTGGAAAAGAGAAATAAATCATCCAAAAGCTAATTCTGAAACATTAATAAAACTTATGGAAAATATTGAAAATGACTAAAAATTTTAACTTTTTCTTTTTGTATTTTTACAGGTATAATATACATGGAAAATAATTTAATATTGTAAAGATTATAAATTAAATAGTATTTTATTATTATGAATATTACAATTTAAAAATTTCGATATTAGTGAGAATAGATATAAATAATTTTATTGGGAAAATATGGTTGTTATTATTTTAAAACTATGATGATAAATAATGGCTTTTAAATAGTGACAATTATTTCCCGATATTTAGTTAATCTTAATTATACAGATTATTATAATATAAATTAGTTGTATTTAATCAAAAGAAAAAAATAACTTAGTAGGAGAGGTTTTCATGAAAGTAGTAGTAATTGGATGTACGCATGCTGGAACGGCTGCAATAAAAATTTAAGAGCATTAAATCCTGATGCTGAGGTAACAGTTTTTGAGAGAAATGATAATATTTCATTTTTATCTTGTGGAATTGCATTATATGTAGGTGGAGTTGTTAGTGATCCTAAAGGATTGTTTTATTCGTCACCTGAGGAATTAAAAATCATTAGGTGTAAATACTAAAATGAAACATGATGTGAAAAAAATGTGGACATAAAAGGGAAAAATTAACAGTTGAGAATTTAGAGACTGGAGAAGTTTTTGATGAAACATTTGATAAATTGATTATAACATCTGGGTCATGGCCTATTATTCCTAGAAATATTGAAGGAATTGATTTGGAAAATGTATTGTTGTGTAAAAAAATTATAATCATGCTAATGAGATTATTGAAAGAAGTAAATCTGTTAAAAAGGGTTGTCGTTGTTGGAGCAGGATATATTGGAGTAGAATTAGTTGAAGCGTTTAGAGATAATGGGAAAAGAAGTAATTTTAGTAGATGCTGAAGATAGAATTTTGAGTAAATATTTTGATAAGGAATTTACTGATGTTGCGGAAGAATCATTTAGAGAAAAGGGAATTGTTCTTGCGACTGGAGAAAAAGTTGTTAAAAATTGAAGGTACAAATGGAAAAGTATCGAAGATTATTACAGACAAAAATAAGTATGAAACAGATATGGTAATTATGTGTATTGGATTCGTGCCAAATACAGCTTTATTTAAAGGTCAATTGGAAATGTTGCCAAATGGTGCAATTAAAGTTGATGAATATATGAGAACAAGTGATAAGGATGTAATGGCAGCTGGAGATTGCTGTTCGGTATTTTATAATCCTTTGAATATGGAAAGATATATTCCACTTGCGACAAATGCAGTTAGAATGGGAACTTTGGCGGGATTGAATTTAGTTGAAAAATAAGGCTAAATCGCTAGGAACTCAAGGAACTTCGGAATTAAGATTTATGAAAATAATATGGCGGCTACTGGAATAACTGAAGCGTTGGCTAGAAGTTTGGATCTTGAAATTGAAACTGTTATTGTGACTGATAATTACAGACCTGAGTTTATGCCAACTTATGAAAAAGTAACTTTAAAAGTTGTTTTTGATAAATATACGAGAATTGTATTGGGTGCACAATTAAATTCAAAAGTTGATTTAACACAATCAATTAATACGTTATCAGTGTGTATTCAAAACCATATGACTATTGATGATTTGGCATTTGTGGACTTTTTCTTCCAACCACATTATAATAAACCTTGAATTTTTATTAATTTGGCTGGGTTAGCAGCGTTAAAATAGAGTTTAATTAGGTAATATTTTTAAATTTTTTAAATAAAGAAAGAGATATGTTTTTATAAGATAAAGACATATCTTTTTGATACAGAAATATACTGTTTTTAAATTTCCAGAAAAAGTATTTAATTTGTTTGAATTTTTATGGAATTTAAAAAGAATATTAGTATTTACAAAAAGTGGTCTAAATTTGATAAAATATATTTAAATCTATTAGTGATTAGATCGATTTATAATTGATTTAAAAGTTAAAGAAAGGAGAGCTGTCCTAAAAGAATATTTTTAGAAATACAGCAAAAGTATGGAGAATATTTCGAATAAAGTAAATATCAAAAGCAATTGGCGTTGGTGGAATGGGAATTAATTTTGTAAATTATATTTTTAGAAAATGAAGCTAATAATGTTGAATATTTAAGTATTGATACGGATGTTGAAGCACATAATGGTTGTAAAGCTGAACGAAAGGTATTTTTTTGGATACGGGTGTAAAAATTGTACTTGGTCTCAAGCTGAAGAAGCTGCCTTGAAATGTTATGATCAATTTGAAGAATTGCTTAAGGGAACGGATATTTTATTTATAATTTCTGGTATGGGAGGTTCTACAGGAAGTGGAATTGCACCTGCAATAGTTGAGATTGCTAAAAATGAAAATTTTTACGATATCGATTATTGCAAAACCGTTTTACTCAGAAGGATTTGAGAAGTTGAAGATAGCAAGTATGGGAGTTGAGAAGATTAGAAAAATACAAACAGTTTGATAATAGTTCCAAATGAAAAAGCTATACAATCACATTGATAAAAACTTTCGTTGCAAGAAGCGTATGATGAAGCTAACTTTTGATAAAAAGAAGGGATTGAAAGTATTATAAACACTGTTACAAAAAGTAGGTTTTGTGAATTTAGATTTGCGTGACATAAAAAGTTGTTTTGGAAAAATTCTAAGGATATTGTCATTCGATTGGGTGAGAGTTATGGTGAAAAATGCAGAAAAATTCAATTGTTGAGCAATTACTTCAAAATAATTTGTTTGAAGGACAATTGGAGGATTCAAAGAAAATACTTTTTAAATATAACGGGTGGTAATGATATTTCGTTAGTTGTGATAAAAATATTATAAGTAATATTTTGTCATATGTAAAGGATCAAAATGCTACACTAATTTGGGGAGTTATTATTAATCCAGAGTTTGATGCTAAAAAGAATAGTTTAAAAAGTAGTTTTAATGGCGAGTGTTTAAATACTTTATAAAATTTATTTTATTTATAAATTTTTAAGGAGGTAGGTCTATGGTAATTAATTCGAAATTTGGAAAAAATGATAAATTTAGTAATATTAGAATTTTTTTCTGGAGCTCAATTGAAGTATATTGCTTTTTTTATCAATGTTAGTTGATCATGTAAATAAAGCTCTGATTTATCCTATGTTAACGGGAAAAAGGATTTTTGGATTTTTTTAAGTGATTTATTTGATATTTTTGGAAGAATTGCGTTTCCACTTTTTATGTTTTTTTCTTGTGGAAGGATTTTTTAAAAACTAGAAATAGATTAAGATATCTTTTATATTTAATTATTTTTGGGATTATTTCTGAAATTCCATTTGATTTATGTCAATCAGCAGTTATTTTTCAACCATATTCAAATAATGTGATGTTTACATTGGCTTTAACATTAGTTATGATTTGGATTATTGATGAATTAAAAGTACCAACAAAAATATTTTTGGTATCCTATTTCGATAGTAATTGTTGCAGGACTTGTTTGTTATCAATGATTTGGGGATTGGACTACGAATGGCACGGAATTCTGATAGGGTATTTTTTTCTATATTTTTTATAATAATCCTATATTTGCGATTATTGGAGGATATCTTTCACTTATAAAAACGCTTTGGGCTTTGTTAGGATTTGGATTGACACTTACCTATAATGGAGAAAGAGGAAAACAAAATAAAATTTTAAATTATTCATTTTTATCCTGTGCATTTATTAATTTTAGGGCTTTTGAGATTGTTGTTTAAAGTCTAAAAATATTGAAAAATGTTTGAAAAATTTCTTTTCTATTGTACAATTATGAAAGTTAACAAAGTTTTCGATAGAGAAAATGATTTAGAAAAGGAGATGAGTACTAAAAATATGGAATTTTATAATTTTAATTATTTAGAAAACCAAAAATTTGTAACGGATAAATTTTTTTCTTGTTGTAATTATTTTAGTAATAGCGTTTATATTATTTGCATTTTGGAAATGGTTTAAAGGAAGCATTTCACTTAGAGATAAACAGCTTAGTTTGCTTGGATTGATGTTTATTTTCTTATTTGCATTATATCATTATGATAATTATAGAGCGAAAAATAATGAAGAAAAAGTTTATAAAAAAATTCAGCGAGTGTAATTAAAAAAATTGTCTGAAAAGTTTAAAGTTAATGAAGATGATATTTTTATAAATACGCCTGAAATAACAGAGGATACTGTTTATAAAATAAAAGATAAATTTTATCAAATTCACTGGGTAGGAAACAATATATTAGTTGAACAAATGACAGTTCCTTATGTGGATGAAGTTAAGATGCTTAAAGAATAATGGCATTTGAATAGAAATAAAAAATATAAAAGAAAGGAAGATGATGTAATTTTGGATTTTATAATTCTTGTTGCAATAAAACTTACAATTGGATTTATTGCATTAGTTTTGTTTATGAATTTAAATGGACGAAGCCAATTGGCGCCAACATCAACAGAAGATCAAATAGGTAATTATGTCCTTGGGGGAATTATCGGTGGTGTAATTTATAGTCCAAATATATCAATAATTCAATTTTTAATAGTTCTTTTAATATGGGGACTTCTAATGACAATAACTGATTTTCTAAAAAAATACAAATAAAAGCGTAAAAAAATGATAGATGGACAAGTTGTGTACTTAATAAGAGATGGAAAAATGCTAACAGAAAAATTTTTGCACAAGCGACACTTTCAATTCCTGATTTCTACACAAAGTTGAGAACAAAAGGTGTTATGCAAAATATCAGATATAGAAGAAGCTTTTATGGAATCAAATGGACAACTTATCGTTATAAAAAGGTGAAGACAGTTATTCAAATTTATTAGTTTCTGAAGGGAATATACAAGAGGATAACTTGAAACATATTGGAAAAAGATGATAATTGGTTGAAGGAAGAATTGGAAAAAAATATAACATTACTGATTTAAGTGAACTTTTTATTGTTGAGTATAGCGGTGATGGTAAATTATTTATTGTTAAAAAAATAAATTCATATTGAAAAATGTTTTGTATAGAAAATATTGAAGTTGATATTATAAAAAAATTAAAAATAAGAGTACCCAAAAGCCTCTTTTTATAATATATTTACATATTAAAGTATTTACAGAATGGTTGTGAGAAAACAATAGCACTAACTGTAGCTTCTGGATACATCATATGTTCCTCAGTTAGTCTAATTCCAAATCTTTCTGGTTTTAATAATCTGAATAATTTATCTTGATCTTCTAAATTTGGACAAGCTGGATATCCAAATGAATAACGATTTCCTTGATATTGTGCTTTCAAAATATCTTCTATATTTATATCTTTATCAATAATTCCAACTTCTTTTCTCATTAATTGATGCACGTATTCAGAAGTGGCTTCAGCCAATTCAAGACCGATAGAGTTTACAATATGCCCTCTATAAAATTCACCTTTTTTCTTTCATTTCGTTTGAAACAATTCTTGATTTTTTCTCCAGCAGTTGCAACAAAGAATCCAATATAGTCAATCCCTTCAGGAGAAACATAATCATTCAATGATAAATATTGTCCCCATTTTTTTGTCTTGGAAAAATCAAAAAGTTTCTAAAACTGTTGATAAATCATCTGAAAAGAATTTCAATTTTTCCATCTTTAGACTTTCTACTAGGGAAAAAAATTTATAAATTGCTTTAATATCAAAATAATCATCACCATGATTAATAATATCCACAATTTCATTATACAATTTAACTGCTCTAGGATCTTGTTTTTCAAGCATATCAGTTACAATCCACTTCATTCCCAAATGCTTTCAATTAACATTTGTAAATTAATGTATTTAAAAAACATCTTTAGCCTTAATATTTGTAATAATTTGCTTATTCAAAGTAGTCGGCTTATAAATTTTTCTCAAAAATTATATTCAGGTAATTTTACTTTTAGAAAAATCAAAAAGTTCCGTCTTTATCTTTAATATCACTAACTGTCGGTTTAACTTTTCAAATTCTCCAATGCTTTTTTTCGTCTTTAATCAACAATAAATCCCTTCTCTTTTTGCAAATATTCTTTAAACTCTTCAAATTTTTTTCAGGAACAATCATTTTATTTAAATCTGATAGAGCAGTCATCGCATCTTTTTGAGTAAATAACAATATTGTTTTTATATGATGGCTCAATTTTATTAATTGTGAATTTTTCAGTAAGTGCGGCACCACCAACAAATATAGGGATATCAATTCCAGCCTCTCTTAAAATAGCTACAGTATTTACCATTTCAGACGCAGATTTTACTAATAATCCTGAAAGTCCTAAAAAGTCAGCTTTTTCATTGATTACAGCTTCTCTAATTTTTTCAGCAGGTGTATTAATTCCCAAATCAAGTACGTCATATCCGTTATTTCCGATGATAATTCCAACAAGGTTTTTCCCAATATCATGAACGTCACCTTTAACGGTTGCCATTATAACTTTACCTTTACTTGAAGACTCTGTTTTTTCCATAAATTGCTCCAAATACGAAACAGATGCCTTCATAACTTCAGCACTTTGCAATACTTCCGCAACAATCAAGTCATTGTTATTAAACAATTTTCCAACTTCATCCATTCCAGTCATCAAAGGCCCGTTAATTATCTCTAATGGAGAATATTTTTGTAACAATATGTCCAGTAAAGCATTCAAATCCTTTTTACTTCCTTCAACAACAAGATTTGCAACTTTTTCTTCAGGCGTCATTTTATCATCATCTAACTTCTTTTTAACAGAACCTTTTTTCTCACGATAAAAAGCTACAAAATTAGCAACTGTGTCATCATTCGTATTAAATAGCAATTCTTCCGATAATTCTTTTTCTTTATCAGAAATTTCATTCATTGGAATAATTTTTCTCAGTATTAACAATCGCAAAAATCAAGTCCAGCTTCATAAGCTTTTATTCATGTAATAAGTATTCAAAACTTCACGACCTGCAATTGGAAGTCCAAATGAAATATTACTTACTCCTAAAATAGTTTTTACATTTGGCATTTCTTTTTTATCTCTCTAATCGCTTCAATCGTAGCAGTAGCAGATCCAATATATTTTTGATCACCTGTCGCAACTGGGAATACAAGCGTATCAAATATGATATCTCTTTCATCAATTCCATATTTTTTTAGTTAATAACTCATAACTTCTTCTAGCAACTTTAATTTTTTTCTCAAGCGAAACAGCCATTCCTTCCTCATCAATCAATCCAACAACAACAGCTGCTCCAAAAATCTTTAATTAATTTTGCCATTTTTTTCAAATTTCTTTTTCTCCGTCTTCTAAAGTTAATTGAATTTATAATCCCTTTTCCCTTGAAGATAAGTAAGCCCTTCACGAATTACATTAATATCCGTAGAATCTAGCATTATAGGTACTTTTGCAAATTTTGAAACTTTTTCCAAGAAATTTTTCATATCGCTAATTTCATCTCTATCAGGATTTGCAAGACAAACATCAATTACATCTGCATCTCCTTTAATTTTGCAATCTAGCAACTTCTGTTGCTTCATCAAAATTTTTCATTAGCAATCAAATTTTTGAAAATACGAGAACCGATAACATTTGTTCTTTCTCCAACGTAAATTGGTCTATCTTTTGGAACTTCCAAAGTAATCAACCCTGTAACAGCATTCTCATTTTTATTTTCATCAATAACTCTAGGATCATACCCAATACTTTTTATCTTTAATCGCCTTTTATAAATGCAGGAGTAGTTCCACAACAACCTCAACAATATTTAAAAAAATTTATTTTTGGAAGAAAGGTTCTATTTTAGCTGCCAATGTGCTTGGAGTTTCTTCGTATTGACCTTCTTCGTTTTGGAAGTCCAGCGTTAGGATATACAGAAATATATGTATTTGACACTTCATTTAATTTTTTCAAAAATTGTGTCATAAATTCAGGTCCAGTCGCACAGTTCAATCCTACAGAAAGTGGATTCATATGATGAACAGCATAATAGAATGCATCTGCCGTTTGCCCAGCAAGAGTAGTTCCAGTACTTTCAATCGTAAACGATAACATCAATGGAACATAGTAATTTTCATCCATTGCCTTTTCCAACCCTAAATATGCAGCTTTCAAGTTTCTAGTATCTTGTATTGTTTCAAATAAAATTAAATCAACACCTCCAGCTAAAAGTCCTGAAACTGCAGTATAATAAGAATGTATCAATTCTTCAAAAGTAACTCCACCTGTAACACTAATTGATTTATTCGAAGGCCCTAAAGCTCCAGCCACATATAAATTTCTAGTTTCATTTGGATTTTCAGCTTTATACTCATTAATCGCTTTTCTAGCAATTTCAGCCGCAGTTTTATTCATTTCAAAAACTTTATCTTCCAAATCGTAATCTTTTAATACAATATCCAACGCTCCAAAAAGTGTTAGTTTCAATAATATCACTTCCAGCCTTTAAATATTGTTTATGTATATTTTTTTATAATTTCTGGTCTTTGTAACACAAGATAATCATTACAACCTTCGTATTTTTTTCACCACCGAAATCTTCAGCAGTCAAATTTTCTTGTTGTAACATTGTTCCCATCGCTCCGTCTAGCAATAGAATTCGATTTTTTTAAATCTTGTTGTAACAAATTATATGATTCAATATATATTTTTCTTTTAACATAAATAATGCAATCTCTCCTTTTTACAAATTAAAATTATCAGAATTATTTTTATCATAAAAATAGTCATGTGTATATACATTTAACAATATATTTTTAATAATTCAGTTATAAATAATAATAATTACTAAAAAAATATAAAAAACAATGTCAAATATATAAAAATATATTTAATCAAAAAAATTCCTTATTTTATCGACCAAAAAAATTTTTTTAGATACCGTTTAATTTTTTAATTAAATTCTAATTGAAAAAAATTCTAAAATAGAAGTATACTACATATGAGAAAAAGATTTTTGATAAAACACAAGATATTGTGTTTTTTTAGTTGAAAATTAATAGATTTAGTAAAAAGGAAGTGTTTTAGATGAAAAAAATTAATTAAATTTGAAAAAATGATTGTAATCCGTGTGCGATGGTATCGGAATTTTTTTAGATAAAAAAAGGGTGTTAGCTATGAAAGAGTGAATGCTTTTGACAATCCTGAAATGGCTATGAAATATAGAGTGAGAACAGTTCCAACTGTTGTTTTTAGTTGACAGTGAAACTGAAATCAAAAAGAAGTATGGGTTTTAAAGTTGAAGAATTGAATGAAATTTTGAAAGAGTTAAAATAATTGTTAATTATAAATTATTCACGAAAAGAGATGATATAAATTATGGTTATATATTACGATTCAAAAACTGGAAATGTTCAACGATTTGTAAATAAGGTGAAAAAAAAGAGACCTGACTGGAAATTTGTGAAAATTGATTCTGAGATGAAAGTGGATGAAGAAGGTCATTTACTAACATTTACAACTAAAATTGGAGAAACTCCAATTCCAACGAGTAAATTTTTAGAGAAAAATAGTAAATATATAAAATCAATAAGTTCTAGCGGGAATATGAACTGGGGTATTTTTTGCAGTGGCAGCTGATAAAATGAGTGAAAAATATGGAATTCCAGTTTGTATGAAATTTGAGTTGTCAGGAACGCATGTTGAAGTAGAGCACTTTTATTGAATATGTTGAAAAATTAGTATAAATTCAAGAATGTAACAAAAATTTAAATAGTAAAATTAAAAAGTAAGGAGAATAGGGAAAAAAATGGTTGATAACAGAGCTAAAAAGTGGATATACTTAAATAATGAAATAATGGTTAAAAAGGTGAAGATTTTCAGCTTGAAAAAGGATAAAGAAGCAGTTTATTCATATTTTTGTGGATTATGTAAATAAAAAAATACAGTATTTTTTTCATAATTTAGAAGAAAAAAATGAGATATTTAATAAAAAAATGACTACTATATCGATTTTTTATCAAATGTATAGTCATGATGAAATTAAAGAGCTTTTTAAAATGGTTTATGATAAGAAATTTAGATTCGCTTCATTTATGAGTGCTTCGAAATTTTATCAAAGTTATGCGTTGATGGATGATACTGGAGAGAAATTTTTAGAGAGATATGAGGATAGAATTTCGGCTGTTTCATTGTATTTGGCACAGGGGAACTTTGAGAAGGCAAAAGAATATGCTTTTGATGTTAATAAATCAAGAATATCAACCAGCTACTCCTACTTTTTTAAATTCTGGGAAAAAGAGATCTGGAGAACTTGTTTCTTGCTTTTTAGATGAAATGGGAGATAATTTGAGTGGAATTGGATATATTTTTGACTCATCTATGAAATTGTCTTCAATTGGTGGAGGAGTTGCGATTAACTTGTCTAAAATTAGAGCAAGAGGTGAAGCTATAAAAGGTGTAGAAGGTAGGGCCTCTGGAGTTTTACCAATTATGAAAATTTTGGAAGATATTTTTTCTTATGCAAATCAATTGGGACAAAGAGCTGGAGCTGGGGCAGTTTACTTGAATGTATTTCACTCAGATATTAACGAATTTTTTTAGACAGTAAAAAAATAAATGTAGACGAAAAAAATTAGAATAAAATCACTATCAATTGGAGTTATCATTCCAGATAAATTTATGCAGTTAGCGATGGAAGATGAAGTTTGCTATACATTTCAATCCACACACAGTATTTCTAGAATATGGACAATACTTGGATGAAATGGATATGAATGAAATGTACGAAAAAGTTAGTTGACAATCCAAATGTTAAAAAGAAAAAAATAAACGCAAGAGAACTTCTTGTAAAAAAATTTCTCAAACACAAAAAGAAAGCGGGATACCCTTTATTTGTTTCTTTTAAAGATAACGCAAATAAAGAACATGCTTTGAAAGAGATTGGATCAGTTAAATTCTCAAATTTGTGTACTGAAATAATGCAATTGTCAGAAGTTTCAGACATTAATGCTTATTACGAAGAAGATACGATAAGAAGAGGAATATCATGTAACTTAGGTTCGTTAAATATTGCAACTGTTATGGAGAATAAAAGAATAAAAGAAGCTACAAAAGCTGCAATTGATTCACTTACAATGGTTTCAGATTTAACAAACATTGATGTTGTTCCAACAATTAAAAAAGCAAATGAGGAATTACATTCTGTAGGACTTGGAGCAATGAACTTACATGGATTTTTAGCTAAAAACTTCATTATGTATGAAAGCAAAGAAGCACTTGATTTCTGTAATGTATTCTTTATGATGGTTAATTTCTATTCATTGGAAAGATCAATGGAAATCGCAAAAGAAAGAGGAGAAACATTCAAAGATTTTGAAAAATCCGAATACGCCAACGGAAACTACTTCAATAAATATGTAACAAAAGAATACATGCCTCAAACAGAAAAAGTAAAATCACTATTTGAAGGAATCTACATCCCAACAAAAGAAGATTGGGCAAACCTAAAAGAGCAAGTAATGAAACACGGAGTCTACAACGCCTACCGAATGGCAATAGCTCCAAATCAATCAACATCATACATTATGAACTCAACAGCCTCAGTAATGCCTGTAGTTGATACAATAGAAGTTAGAGAATATGGAGATAGTACAACTTTCTACCCAATGCCATACTTAACAAATGACAACTTCTTCTTCTATAAATCAGCATACGATATGGACCAAAAAAATATCTTGAAACTGATTTCTGTAATTCAAAGACACGTAGATCAAGGAATCTCGACTATTTTGTATACGAAGAGTACAGATAGCACTAGGGATTTGGCTAGACTTTATATTTATGCTCATAGATTGGGGTTGAAGTCGCTTTATTATACTCGGACTAGGAAGGCTACTATTGAGGAGTGTGTGAGTTGTTCGGTATAATGAAATATTTAATAATAAACAATTGTAAAAGTACTGATATAAAAAAACTAAGTAAATATATTGTTTTTATCTAAAAATATTAAAAATTTTATTGTAAAAAAATGCTGGAGAAGAATAGTAAAAATTAGAATTGAAAAAGATAAGTAAATTTAAACTTTTACAGATAAATAATATTTAATAAAATAAGGAGAGTTAGATAATGAAAAACCAAAACTTCAAGATGTAAAAATTTTTGATAGATGAATATGATGAAATGATATTTGATTTAAGTAGAGATAGACGTAGCGTATCAAAAAAATATTTTTTTGTTCTTTGTTAATTTCTATTACTATTATATTATGGATAATTTTATAAATATAAAACTAAAAGCTGTAATAATTAATTTAAGTTTAATTTATTTTTCCAATAATATTTTTCTTTATGTTTTTTTCTATATTTATAATTTAAAAATCAGTTAAGGGATTAAATACGATATTAGATAAAATTAGGACAGAATACAAGGTATCTCAAGAAACTAGTACTATAAATAATTTGTTAATAAATCTCGGAGCAAAGCAATTTAAAAATTCCTAAAGAATTACTTTGGATATTTTTATAAAACTGTAGATTATAAACAAATATTTGAAATATTTTATTATAAAATATTTCTTAAATATGAAATTAATGATATTGATAATTTAAAAAAAGAACTCAAAAATAATGGACACAAAAAGAAAAATCTAAAAACACTATTATAGAATTACTTAGACAAAATAAAATAGAATCATTAATTGTTACAACGTTAGGTTTAGTAATAACCACTTATATAAACGAAAATTTAAAATCAAAGAGTGTAACTATAAGTAATAATTCTTTTTATTTATATTGTCTGTTTTTAATCTTAACATTAATATTCTTATACATTATTAGCAATATACTTATGAAAGATGAAATAAAATTTCAAATACAAAAATTGAAAATAATAAATAATTGTATTGATAATTTTAAAATAATAAAAACAACAGAAATAATAAATAAAGTAGAAAAAAACAACAAGAGATTTATAAAAATTAATCATGTTATTGAAAATGATGAAGAATTAGAGAGTGATAATGAACTATTTAATAAAATTACTGAAAAATTTTGAAAAATAACAAAAGAATATTTAAATTCTTATAAAAATGAAAAACAGAGAAGAATATAAAAAGAAAAAAATGATAGATTTATATAATTCGATAAAAAAATAGAAAAAAGAACTGTACGAAAAATGAATTAACTAAAGTATCAAAAATGAAAAATCAACAACAAGCATATGAAGAAGTTGATGAAATTATTGAGAATAATAGAGTATTAGAATCAAGATTATGTAATAAAATTAATAAAAATTTTAGTGATGTAGTAAGGGATTATTTAAATAAATATAGAAATGAAAAATAATCAGGAGAGAATAAAAATGTTATTAATTTCTATGGAAATAGAAAAAGAAGTATATAGAAATGAAAATACCTTTAAGATTGAAAAAGAGGAAAAATTTTAATTTGATAATAACTGTATTAATGATAGTTTTAGGATTCATTGGTATTTTTTGGAGTAAACAGTATTTCAAAGATGAAATAAGAATACGTTTATATGATTCCACTAATACAAAAACTTAAAGTTACAATAAACAGGAAAGATTATGAACAAAAATTAGAAAATGAGAATCCAGATAAAATAAGAATTGTATCACTTATAGAAGGGGAATATATATTAAATATGGAAAATGAAAAAGATAAAACAAAACAAACTTATGAACTAGAAGTAAACTCTAAATTATATAACAAAGTAATAAATTTAGATATGAAAGAAGGAAAAATGTAGAGTATCCGAACCTAAAAAAATAAAATGTTAATAAAATTTAATGTAAATATAAACTTCTAATGTTAAAACAAAAATAAAGAGGAGGTGTTACTTATAGAAAGTGAATATAAAAAAATACAAGAAACGACCAACAAGTATAAAAAAACAAAAATATTGGAAAATATCAATTGGACTTAATCAGGCTGATGATTTGAAATTAAGTTATTAAAAAGAGTTGCCAAATTTACTTAGCAAAATAAAAAATTTTTTTACATTTGACAAATATCAAAAATATAGAGTATAATAATCTTAGTGATCGTACTACAAGAATAACCCACTTAATTGTGCGTTGTTGTAGGCTGTAGAAAAAGCTCTTTCAATTTTGATAGGGCTTTTTTTGCATTTTTTGAGATAAAAGGGGAAAAGAGAATGGATAAGCTATTTAAAAACTTTTTAAGGAACAAACTGAAATTTTAAATGGAGAAAAATGGGGAAATTACGAATAAAAACTGAAATATTGGTACAAATAGAAATTGTGATAAACTAATTAATTGACAAAAATATACTTTTGTACATATAATAAATATAAAAAGGTAGTGATATTTTTATGGCAACAGTTAATACAAGTATTAAAATAGATGAAAAAACTAAAAAGAAACACAAAAACTATTTAAAGATTTAGGATTAAATTTAAGTATGGCAATTAATATTTTTTTGAAACAGGCTATAAGAGAAAAAGGAATACCATTTTACATAAACTCTCTACCTGAAAAACTCAGAGTTAGCTCAACATTTGAAGAAACGAGACAAATTAAAAAAATCCTTCAAATTATAAATCTTATAATAGTCTAGAAGAAATATTTAAAAATGTCTTGGAAGAAGACTATGAAGGATAAAAAAAGAAAAGTATAAATATCTATGAAATAGTCGAAGATAAATTAATATTGATTTTTATTAGCATCAGGTAGTCGTAGTGAATTATTTTAAATTTTAAATAAAATATGAGGGTTAATCGAGAACACAAATTGATAAAACAAACTTATCAAGAAAGGAAAAAAATAAAAAAATGGAAAAGAAAATATACGAAGCAGTAAACTGGAATACCCCTGAAAATGATTATGTAGAAACTTTTTGGGAGCAAAATATAAGACAATTTTTGGATTGATACGGAGTATGTTCCTTCGAGGGATATTGATAGCTGGAATGCGTTGAAACCTGAAATGAAATTGGCTTATTTACATGCACTTGGAGGGCTTACAATGCTTGATACGTTGCAAAGTCATACTGGGATGCCTAAAATTATTGACCATATTGATTCGTTACAAAATAGATCGGTGCTTTCTTATATGTGTATGATGGAGTCGATTCATGCGAAATCTTATTCGACAATATTTACAACTGTAGCATCGACTAGAGAGATAAATGAGACATTTAAATGGGTTCAAGAAAATCCTCATTTACAATACAAAGCTAAAAAAATTGATGGCTATTATCAAAAGATGAATAATCCTGAGGCTTCAAGACGAGATATTGCAATGGCTTTGGCAGCTTCAGTTTATTTGGAAACTTACTTATTTTATAGTGGGTTCTTTTTGCCACTTTGGCTTGCAGGACAAGGAGAAATGGTTGCAAGTTGTGATATAATTAAAAAAATTATTGCAGATGAATCGATTCATGGAGTATTTGTTGGATTGCTGTTCCAAGAATTGTATAATTCGTTTGATGAGGAAACTAAAGAAGGAATAAGAAGCGAGTTGAATACGTTGCTTTATGAATTATATGAAAATGAAAGTAGATATACTGATGAAGTATATGGAGATGTTGGACTTACAGGAGATGTAAAAGAGTATATTCGTTACAATGCAAATAAGGCCCTTATGAATTTAGGATTTGAAGAGGAATTTGAAGTGAAAAATGTAAATCCAATTGTGCTAAATGGATTAAATGTGGAAACAACTCAGCATGATTTTTTTCTCTAAAAAAATCTACAAACTATGAAAAAGCGTTGGAAGTTGTTCATTTGCATGATGATGACTTTTAAATTTGATGATGAAGATGCAGATGAATTGATTTAGGAATTTTTAGTTATGAAAATTATAATATCACCGAGTAAAAACTAAAAATTAATAATTTACCAGTTGAATTGAAAAATATTTCAATTGAGGAGAACGATTTTTTTATCCAGAAATTCTTTATCCAAAGATAACTAATAAAATTATTGAGCGAATTAAAAATGTTTTCTGTAGAGGAAATTGAGAAAAATTTAAGTTGAAAAAAACAAGTCAGAAAAATTGTTAGAATTTTATCAAAATTATGAAAATGAGAAGAGTGGAAATGCTTTGGCAAGTTATACAGGTGTTGCGTATAAATCGATTGGAATTGATACATTTGATATTGAAGATTTTGAATATTTAGAGTCGCATTTAGTGATTTTTATCAGCTTTGTATGGGATTTTAACGCCATATACTAATATTAAAGAGTATCGTCTTGATATGACAAATTCGATTTTTGAAAATAAATCACTCTATGAGGTTTGGAAAAGTAGTGTAAATGAATACTTTGAGAAAGAAGATATCATTTTAAATCTTGCATCAAAAAGAGTACTGAAATTGATAAAAATCTGATAATTTAATTGATTTTGAATTTTGGAATGATACGAATGGGAAATTGAAACAAATTAGTACTAATTCAAAGAAAAATGCGTGGTTTCGCTTTTGAACTACATTGTAAAAATCGAATTACAAATATAAATAATTTGAAGGATATTACTTTAAATGAATATATTTTTAATAAAGATATGTCAAGTGAGAAAAAAATTTGTTTATATAAAAAAACGATAAATTTTGATTGACATTGTATTGAAAATGATATAAAATTTGGTTCCTTGGCAGGGGAGCAAAAAAATTAGAAGGTCTTGCTTTTAATAAGTAGGGCCTTTTTAAATTCAAGCGAATTTTTTTATATGTAAGGATTAACGAATATTATCTATAAAAAAATGGAAAAGAATTTACTTTAAAATTATTAAAAATAGTATTCAAAATTTAAAAAAATATTGTATAATATGCGTAATCAAAGAAAAATAAAAAAATAAAAATTAAAAAGGAGAAATCTAAAATGGAGTTGAAAAAAAGAAATTTGTGTTAGGATTTGTGACTTTAGCGTTAGCAGTGAGCTGTGGCAATAAATCTGATAAAAATAATGCGAAGGATTCTTCAGTTAATAAGCCAGAAGTGGAAATTGTTAATAACAATGATGCTGGAGATAAGGAAAGAAAATTAAAAATTCATAGATATCAAAGATGAATTAAATTCTGAAGAATGGGATATGATGTTTAAAGAAATTAATCCTGCGGAATTAAAAAAACAGCTGATGGAAATTTCAAGGAACCTGGAGATAAGAGTATTTTTATCATTAGCACCACTTGGTAAATCTAAAGAACTTATAGAAGATTATTCTAAAGATATCGTAAATGTTTTTAAAAAAACAGCACCGAAAATGGATGTTTTTGGATAGAAATGCTCAATCATTATTACAAAAATTTAATTGAGGAAAATAGAACTTTGAGTGAAATTGAAGATTATTATAAAAATGGGAAGTATAAACAAGATAATTTATCAGCTGTAGATTCTTTGAATAATAAATATAAAGCGATTTATAAAAAAAGAATGGAAAGTTATGAAACGTTAGTTAAATCAATTGAAGAATATGCTGGAAAAGAAATAAAATCAGAAAAATAAGAAGAAAAAAATGTTGAAAAAACTTCCAAGCGGTAATGGTAAAATTCGAAAAAAATATGGAAAGTTATGTTGAAAAAAATAGAAGAATTTAAATCGTTAGCTTTTTGAAAAAGATAGTTTAAAAATATTCAATTAAAGAGACTGATAGATTGAGAAATGTAAGTGATGAAGTGAAAATTCTTTTATGGAGAAAAAAATTTCAAAAATTCAAATTGAAAAGTTTATCAAGAAATAATATTGATATCGCAGAATTTGAAAAATTTAGAGAATTAGCACATAAATTGACAGAAGATTCATCAGAATTTGTTGCAGCAGTTAGAAGTAACGACAAAGCAAGTATTGCCAAAGCAGCTGATAAATATCTTAATGATCAAACTGATTTGGTAAATAGCTATAATAATATTCAAAATAAACTAAAAAAATGTATTACCCAATATTGAGTGATACATTTTTTTATTTCACATAATTTAAATTAAGAAATTATTTAATGATTTAATGTTTATGTCCACAACCACAAGAATGAGAATGCATATCAATTACCATACGTCCTTGAATTGTTCCTTCTTCCATTTCCTTAAAGATTTTCAGGAGCTTCTTCAATAGTTCTAGTTTGAACTACTGGCACAACCAATCCTTCAGCTCCAAATTGGAATGCTTCTCTCAAGTCTCTCTTGTTCCAACAAGCGATCCGATTACTTCAATACCGTCCAATACAGTTTTTTTACGATTGGCAAGTCCATAGTTTCTGATGGAAGTCCAACTGCAACAACTTTTTCCTGCAGCTCTTACTGAATCAACAGCTTGGTTAAATGCAACTTTTGATACAGCAGTAACTACAGCAATATGAGCTCCAATTCCGCTTAATTCCTTAATTTTTGCAACTGGATCTTCTTTTTTACCATTTATAACATAATCTGCTCCAACTTCTTTAGCAAGTGCCAATTTATCATCATTAATATCTACAGCAATTACATGAGTATTAAATACTTTTTTTAGCATATTGAACTGCCAAGTTTCCTAATCCACCTGCACCATAAATTACTACCCATTGTCCTGGTTGAGGTTTTTCCAACTTTTATTGCTTTATAAGTTGTAACTCCTGCACAAGTGATACTACTAGCTTGAGCTGGATCCAATCCTTCAGGTACTTTTACCGCATAATCAGCTGTAACGATACATTGTTCAGCCATTCCACCATCTGCAGAATATCCAGCATTTATTACATCTCTACACAATGTTTCCTGTCCATTAACACAGTATTCGCATCTTCCGCATCCTTCAAAAAAACCAGGCAATACTAACTCTATCTCCAGGTTTTAATGATGTCACACCTTCAGCAACTTCCCTTACAATTCCAATTTCTTCATGTCCTAAAACTCTTCCAGGAACTTTTCCAAAATCCCCATGAGCCACATGTAAGTCAGTATGACAAACACCGCAATATTCCACATCGACCAATGCTTCCCCAGCTTTTAATCCTCTCAACTCTTTTTCTACAACTTCTACTCCAGTTCCTTCTTTATTAACTACTACTGCTTTTCATATTTTTTTACCATCCCTTTTTAACAATTTATTATATGAGCATCTACTCATATAATATGTATACCCTCTATAAATAAAAAAAGTCAAATTTTTACAAAAAAATATTTTGACTATTCTAAAATATTTTGATATACTAATTATTAGAGAATAATACGGAGGTGTAAAAAGATGGAAAAAAATAACTGCAGATATGAATATAATGGATGCTGTTGAAAAATATCCAATAATAGCACAAGTTTTGATGAGATATGGTTTAGGATGTGTTGGTTGTATTATTTCAACTGCTGAAACTTTAGGAGAAGGAATTGCAGCACACGGATTAAATCCTGATATTATAATTGAAGAAGCAAATATGATTCTTGAAAAACAAGGTGCATTTGAATAAAATAAAATTTTTAATCAAAAATAAAACTATAATGATTAAAAATTATTTTTGGTAGCTAATAATGGCTGCCTTTTTTTGAATTTTTTATAACAATTATAAAAAAATATAAACACTATTTAGCATATTCTATAAATGAGTAAACAGTTAATAATCAAAAATAATAATTTAGAATTAAGAAATTTCCAAAAAAATTACTAGATTTTTCAATTTTCTATTATAATATATCTATATTTAAAAAAATTAAAAATTATGAAAAAGGGAGAAAGAAATGCCTATTACATTTGCATTTATAACAATAATATTGATTTTTATCAGAATATATTGTCTATTTTTCGCTTACATTTTTAGAGTCAAAAAGTAAAAATTTTTCTGAAAGAGTTACAATTTTTATACTAATATTTGAAGTTATTGTCATTCTTTTTACATTTATTTTTTTAACACTTTTTAGATATTTGTTGCCACCGATGTTGGCACTTTTGAAAACTGCAAAAATATTTTGTCATTTTTTAAAAAAATGTTTCGATAGTAGGATCAATTTATGCAGTAGTTAATTTATTTTTATTAATTACATTTAACGGTTCTGGTGTATTAAAAATTTATCAATCGTTCAATTCTATTTATAGTATTTATGATTAATATTTTATTCGGTTTTTTTGATATTGCTTGGATAAAAAAACAATGAAATATGTTATAATAAAGAAAGTGTGAAAACTTTCTTTTTTGTGCTTATGTGATAAAATATATTAAAATAAATTTTTAAAGGGATGAGATTTAAATGGAAAATACAAAGAGAATTATTTTTCACTTCAAGATAAAGAATACATGAAATTTTTTTAAGTAAATTAACACCAAATGTACCAGAGGATACAATTATTGGAGTGAGAATTCTGAAATAAGAAAAATTGGCTAAAAAAATTGGTAAAAAAATAATGAATATAAGGATTTTTTTGAAGGAGTTGCCACATAAATATTACGATGAGAATTTGTTGCATGGAGCAATTATTTCAGAGAGCAAAAATTTTGAGAACTGTATTGAATTGCTTGAAAATTTTTTGCCATTTATTGATAATTGAGCGGTTTGTGATACGATTTCTCCAAAAATTTTTAAAAAGCATAAAAAAGAACTGATTGAAAAAATAAAGGAATGGTCTCAATCGGATAAAACTTATACTTGCAGGTTTGGTGTAGAAATGTTGATGACGCATTTTTTGGATGAAGACTTTAAAAAGGAATATTTGGAAATGGTAGCGAATATTCATTCTGAGGAGTATTATGTGAAAATGGTAGTTGCTTGGTTTTTTGCGACGGCACTTGCAAAACAGTGGGATTATGCGGTGATTTATTTAGAAAATAATAGGTTAGATGTTTGGGTGCATAATAAGACGATACAGAAGGCTCGAGAAAGTTTGAGGATTTTGGAAGACAAGAAGGGGTATTTGAAGGGGTTGAAAAGAAAGAAAGAAGGAGAATTAATTTAATGAAAATCACAAAAGTTATGTTTGTAGGATTGATTTCTTTGTTGTGCTCAATAAATTCATTTACAAATACAAATTCTGAAAATGATTTTTAAAAAAAGTATGTACTAGAAAAAAATTAGAAGAAATAAAAATTGATATTTATAACAATGATACGACTACTAAATATTACAATAGGAATGAAGAAAATTCAAAAAGGTATAAATTAAAAAAATTTATAATTGATAATTTTCCTGAAAAAAAGTAGGAATTATTAGAAAAAAATAAGGAAAGTTGGGATGTTGTTTGAAAAGCAATATTTCTTTTCTTGATGATTTAGAAAGAAAAATATGGCTTTAATACGAATTTGTATGAATTTTATAGAGAAGAAGATAATAATAAAATAAAAATTAATGGAGTTAGCTATAAAAATTAAAAAAACACAAAAAGTTTATCTTTTGATCAATTGAGAAAGTCAAAAAGAAGAATATGAAACAGAGAATAAAAATGAATGATAAGTATACTGAATTACATGATTTAATGGGAAATGAATATGTAAATTATGGTGGAATGATTGGTTATGGATGCTATCCTAGACATTATTATAGCAATTTAGAAGATTTTCAAGAAAAAAATGGTTAAAATTTAGGGAAGATGAAGCATTATTTTTATTCTGAATTGGAAAATAAAAAGATGAGAAAATTTATTTTTGGAAAAACTTTTTTGAAATAACAAAAAAACAGAACGAATACTTTGAGGATATTATAAATAATATAAAAAAAGCGATAGATATAAAGAAGAAAAATATAAAAAGACAAAAATATGGAAATTTGGGAAATAACGAATACTAGTAAAAAAAGATTATGCAATAGACAAGGAGATAAAATGGAAAAAGAATTAGAATCTGATTCAGAAAAAAATTAGATGTGTTACAATTTTTATTTATTGGAAGAACTGCTGGGTTCAGGAAAAAGTAATTTATTACAGATTTTACAAAAAAATGCTGGGTCTTTCTAAATCAAAAACCTATTTTGTACAATAACATTATTCCGACTGGAAGAACAAAAAAAGCAGACACAATAACACAAATTCAACTAATGACAATAATTCTTCGGATATTATTGAAATTAAGATAAAGGAATTTCATGATTGGATAGGAGTGCCTTTGCCGAAGGAACTGGAACATAAGAAGACGATTCTGGATTTTTTAAGAAAAAGAAAAAGTCAAAAATGAGAAGTGATTTTTCATTGTAATGTCATTTTTTTGATATAATCTAAGTAATTGAAGGGAAAGTAGGGATTAATTATGAAAGAAAAGAAAAAGGACTAGCAATTGGAAATTCTGATTTTAAGGAGATTATACAAGAAAACGGATATTATGTTGATAAAACAAAGTTCATAGAAGATCTGTTGGAAGATTTATCAAAAGTTAAACTTTTTACAAGGCCCAGAAGATTTGGAAAAACTTTAAATTTGTCTATGTTAAAAGTATTTTTTTGATGTTAGAAATGCGGAAGAAAATAGAAAAATTATTTGAAAAATTTTTATATTTCAAAAAGTGAGTATATGGAAAAATCAAGGACAAAATCCTGTAATTCTTATAAGTCTGAGAAATGCTGAAGCAGAAAAATTGGGAGGATAGTTTTTTTAATACTAAGAATCTTGTAAAATCACTGTATAAAACAATTTCAATATATTAAAGAGAAATTGGATGAATTTGATTTGAAGATTTTTTTAAGCATTATTAAAGATATGAATAATGCAGATTGGGAAAAATTCATTAAAGAATTTATCAAGATATCTATATGAATATTATGGTAAAAAGTTATAATTTTAATAGATGAGTATGACACTCCAATGACAAGTGCTTGGAACGAAGGATATTATGAAAAGTCACGAAGATTTTTTTAAAAGTTTTTATTCAAATACATTGAAGGATAATGAATATTTACAGTTTGCTGTTGTGACTGGAATACTTAGGGTAGCAAAGGAAGGGATTTTTTTCTGGATTGAATAATTTGAAAACTTATACGGTTTTGAATAATAAATATGCAGAAAGTTTTGGATTGATTGAAACAGAAGTGAAAAATGCCTTGGAATATTATGGATTAGAGCAAAAATATTGAAAAAGTAAGAAAATGGTATAACGGCTATAAGTTTGGGAATATTCAAATTTATAATCCGTGGAGTATAATTAACTATCTTGATGAAAAAGAAATAAACGTTTATTGGATAAATACATCAGATAACAGGCTTATTCATTCAGCGATAGAAAATGCTGATAAAGATCT
>BNJU01004600.1_pt1 | contig 31980 bp, 45 predicted proteins | sample 8539281 | NCBI WGS metagenome assembly BNJU01 (sample SAMD00202456, study PRJDB9452) | human saliva metagenome | isolation source: human saliva | place: Japan
GAAGTGTTAACAGTACGGCCGTTCTCTTTCGATGATTGGAGACAAAGAATTGCGCGCCAAGCACGCTTTATTGACTTGTTAGAACTTGAAAAAGCGAATCGTTCAAGCAAAGGCGTATGTGGAAAAATTAAAAATCCAATATTTTTAATTGAAAAACGTGGAGAAAGTACGAAATCTCCACGTTTTTGTATTGTTCCTGTTTTGTGACGGGAGTATAATGATGTTATCTTATATTTTTTTAGACATTGAAAAATGGGAGAACGAATCAATGAAACGTATCTGCTCAGGCATAAAGTAGCATCTTTTGTTGTGATGTTATTATCTTTTTTGGAAAATGCATCCTCTATTATTAGTATTTCGTTGAATGCACCAGCATTTAATGCCTTGGTAAAGGGAGATTTTTCTATGTTTTTAATGTGGAGTTAGTTGGGATAGCTTTCAGTGGAGTTTATTTGGCATCGTTATATGGATATAATGTCAGCTGAATAAGCTTATTCAAAAATTAGTATTGAAATTGAGGAGAAATTGCTGATAGGATTGGTCGTTCTAATTATTCAACAGTGACAGAAAAAGATGTTTCTGCGTATGTTTCATGGTTTACAAGTGATTTAGAGCAATTAGAAGACAATGGGTTTGCTGTGTTATTCAACAGCATCGGAAGTGGCATGATGCTGATCTTTGCATTGATTTCTCTCTCACTATTCCATTGGGGATTAGCAGTGGTGACTGTCTTGGTAGCATTGATGCTCATCTTCACGCCAAAGTTGTTTCAAAAACAAACCAAGGAAGCTACTTCAAATCTATCGGCTGCCAATGAAGAATTTACTACAACCGTTCAAAACTTATTTAAAGGATTCGAAGTGTTTTTATACATCGAATGCAGTGGGACAATTTGTAAAGAGAATTAAAGTCTCTTCGGATGCATTATCAGAAGTTAAAGTCAGTTATCGAAAGAAATTTTCTTTTGTACAATTGTGCATTTCGTTACTGAATTTCATTGGGAAAATTTCAGTGGATGTCGTAGCCGGAATCATGGTGTTTGCTGGGATGATTTCAGTGGGGCATTTACTGCAGCAGGCTCTCTTACATTTAACTGCTTTGCATCATTAGAACAAGTCATTCAACAATTAGTTCAGTTAAAATCGATTCATGTTTATTTTGATAAATTCAATAGCTTAGAAGAGGATTCGAACTTACAAGCAGAAAACAATTCTCTGCAACAGGCTTTATCATTACGAGATGTAGCTGTGAGCGTGAACGGGCATGTCATTGTACAGCCTGTGACATTCACTATCGAAAAAGGGAAGAAATATGCGTTGTTAGGGAATAGCGGTACTGGAAAATCAACATTATTGAGTTTCTTAGCTGGTCGAAATCACGAATTTACGGGTGAAGTAATCCTCGATGGGAAGACTCTTTCTAAGGAACAAATAGTACAGCTACGTAATATTACTGCATACAATCCTCAGAAGAATCATATTTTTAACGCCACAGTAAAAAGATAATATTACGTTATGGGAAGATCGTCCGTTTGAGGAAGAATCTAGTCAAATGGGGGTTGAATCAATTTACGAATGCTCAGGAAGTTGTGAGTGAACATGGGACTAAGTTATCAGGAGGGCAACGACAACGATTAGCGCTTGCTAGAACGTTACTTGAATCAGATAAGGTGTTATTACTCGATGAAAGTACCGCGAATTTAGATTTGGAAAGTGCGCGAAGTATAGAGGCTCAACTCCTTCAAAGGCCTAACCTAACCCTTGTGATTGTGACACATAATTTTTGAAGAACATCGTGATTTATTTGATGAAGTGATTTACTTAGGGAAGGAGAAATCATTATGAAGCAGAAGTTACTACAACATCCATCCAAAGTAATGATTCTTCTCGTATTAGTAATCATCAAGAGCCTTTTAACCGTGGCGAACATTGCGATTATTGCATTTGCCATTGACGGGTTAGTTGCCTTGAATGCTTGGCAATTTGTAGGTGCGTTGGCAATCCGGTTTGCAATGCAAGGAATATTCTCGTATTCAGATTTCTTATTTTCCGTTCAACAAGAAAAATTCATTCAATTAGTCAATACGGAATTAAGGAAAGAAATTGCAGAAAAACTTCGTAAGGCGAATTATATGGAAATCACCAAACGTGAATTTCCAGAGTATGTATCTTGGATGACAAACGATATGGAGAGAATATCGTCATTGGGGATTCCGATGTTTTTCACGATAACAGAAAGTGTACTAACAGTGCTGTTATCAATAGGAGTTATCCTTACTTATCACTGGTCTATCCTATTATTCTTAGTGGTATTAATTAGCGGACTTCTTTTGATTCCAAAATTATTCGAACCTCATACGAAGAAAGTACTGGAAAGTTATTCTGCAACACAAGAAAAATTTTCTTCGAATGTACAAAATTTACTAGAGGGATATTCCGTATTATATGCATTAAATAAAATGGATACTTTTAAAAATCGCGTCCAATTTGAATCGGGCGCTGTTAAAGATCTCGGTGGTTCGTTTAATTCGCGCATTCATGCTCTCTGGAATTGCTTCAGGAGCCGTGAATAGTTTAGGTCAATCATTGAGTGCTATTTTAGTCGGATATCTTGTAGTTAATGGAATTGTATCGATTGGGGTTATGGGAAGTATCGGTTCATTTACAGGAGTCCTTTTCGGCAAAGTCAGCCTAATCGCGCAAAATCTAGTACAGTATAAGTCTGTTCAAGTGTATTTTGATAAATACGAATCCATCCTCCCTGATGAAATGCTACAAGAAGAATTGGAACTGAAGGACTCTCTAGAATTGAGTTCTGTAGAAGTAGCGGTCAACGGAAATAAAATTGAGAAACCAACTTCCTTTACGATTGAGAAAGGAAAGAAATATGCTCTAGTCGGGGATAGCGGAAGCGGAAAATCGACATTATTACATTTTCTTGCTGGAGAAAATAATGACTATTCTGGGGAAGTAGTATTAGATGGAAAAGAACTAGCGAAGGAACAAGTGGTTCAATTGCGTAGTATTGTTCACTATAATCCGCAAAAGAATCATTTGTTTAACGCAACTGTTAGAGAGAATATTACTTTGTGGGATAACTCCAAAAAAATCTCTCTTCCAGATGAGCTAGGCATTCAGCAATTTTGTCAATTGGATGATGCGGTTGCTGAGCATAGTAGTCAATTATCTGGTGGCCAAAGACAGAGAATTTCTATTGCGCGAGCATTAACGCAATCAGATAAAATCCTTCTTTTTGATGAAAGTACGGCGAGCGTAGATATGGAGAGTGCTGCTTGTATTGAGAAAATGATTTTGTCAAATCCAGAATTAACCGTTATAATGGTGACACATCATTTTATCGAAGAGAATAGAAATCTTTTTGATCATGTGATTCAATTGGAGAACTAGCTGTAAAGGAGTACCTAAATGAAAACCATGAAAGAACGCATGCTCACAGGAGACTTATATATTCCGTCTCTCACAGAAGGGCTAAGAGACTTATCGATTAAAGGAAAAAAACTAGCGCAACAATACAATCGTTTGGACTTCGATGATTTCGAAGGAAGACGCGCATTGTTAAAACAGTTATTTGGAAAAACAGGCGAGAAGATTTACATGGAGCAACCTGTCTATGTGGACTACGGAGTTCATACAACGATTGGCGAAGGATTTTATGCGAATTTTGACTGTACATTACTAGACGTAGCGCCGATTACGATTGGGGACAACTGCATGTTCGGTCCGCATGTATCGCTTGTGACGCCAGGACATCCAACCGATGCCGAAACGCGCAATGCGGGTCCAGAATTTGGAATGCCGATTACGATTGGCAATAGTGTATGGCTCGGAGCCAATGTGACGGTGAATCCAGGAGTGACGATTGGCGATAATACGGTCATCGGGTCTGGTTCTGTGGTCACCAAAGACATTCCAAGTAATGTGATTGCGGTTGGCAATCCATGCCTCGTTCTTCGTGAAATTACCGAAGAAGAAAAGGCAGATTGGCGCCGAAAACATCAAGAACTATTAGATGAACTTGGAAGACTTGATTTAAGATTCTTTAAGTCTTGTTATACATAGAAATGTTGATTTTAAAGGATTTAGTCTTCGATATTACCAACAATTTTTTAGATGTATTACACTATATTGGACAGTAAATGGACAGTGACAGAGTGTTTGAAGGAGAGTAAAAGAGGCTTAAATGCCTCTTTTATTATAAGCAAATTGTGCAATTTTTTGTGTTTCTTGAATACATTGATAATGGCTCCTTATATTCACACATCATTTGATTTAGAGTAATAAACACGCTGTAATGAAAAGCGTATACAAAAAGCATAAGGAGGAAAATGAAAATGAAAAACAACTAAGTTTTTTTGCTAGGTGGGGCATTAGTAATATTACTTTTAACTCCAGTATCTCAAGTAAAAGCTGATTGGCATCGAGATAATATTGGTTGGTGGTATACATTCCCTAATAGTTCTATTATATATAAGGTGGTCAAACTAAAATTAACGGAAAATGGTATAGGTTTGATAACAGAGGATATATGGTAACTGGCTGGCAATTAGATGAGTATACTAGTGGAGGCAAACTAGTAAAACAATGGAGTTATTACGATCCAGTGAATGGCGATCTAAAAACAGGCTGGCAAAATGTAGATGGAAAATGGTATTACCTTTATTCAGATGGGCTACGTGGGGGTATGCATAATATAGATGGAAAACAATATTATTTTTGATCTAGTTAATTGTGATTTAAAAACAGGTTGGCTTTGGTTTTAAACGGGAAGTAGATATTATGCAGATCCAAATGATGGTGGTGCATTTGCAAGTAATAAAACTCTAATTATAGACGGTGTTTCTTATACATTTCGATATTGGTGGTTCTGTTATCAATAATGAGCCTTATTGATTAACACCTCAAAAGTTGGATTATTTCTAACTTTTGAGGTGTTTTTTAACTATGAGAATAATGTTATAATCTATGATTTTAGGAAGTAAGTATATGGATTAAAAAAATTTTAAAGATAATTGACAAATTAAGGTTAAATTCAGAGGACTAATCCTTTTGTAAAATAGAACCCTAACCCTTCAAGTATCTTTTATATCGACAACAGAACAAGTTTAATAAAAAGAAGGAAATTTATATTGGTTAAAAGCATTTATTTAATCTCATAGCAGAGAGGAAGCAATGAAAAACGCAAATGGCTTACTAAGAGAATGCTTCCCAAAGAAAACAGATTTAGCCACTATCTCTGATGAGGCTTTTGAATCAGCCTCTATATGATATCAATCACTGACAACGAAAATGTTTAGCATACTGAACTGCTTGTGAAGCTCTAGTAGATGAGTTCAAGTAAATGTTGAACTTATTCTTGCAATTTATCATTTTTTTAAAGGAATTTGTTTGATATAAGTAATTTATAAGAGGTATTTAAGAAAAATTTTTAACTTTTTCGTAGTTCTTTTTAATTTTTAGGAGCTATACTTAAATCATCAAAAACATATTAAAGGAGAATCTTATGAAATTCAATCCCAATCAAAGATACACCCGTTGGTCTCATCCGTCGTTTAAGCAAAGGCGTAGCTTCGTTGTAGTTGCCAGTGGTTTCTTTTGTTCTAGTTGGTCAACCAGCTTCAGTTAGTGCAGATGAATTAGAATCTGTTGCAACACCGGTTGTTCAAACTGCTAAAAGACATGCCTAAAGAATTCAAGGAAACTAGTGAGATGCCAGTAAAAACTGCGGATCTCCTATGGATTCTAAAAAAGAAGTAGCGACTACTGAGGCGTCTACTAAGGAAGTAATGCCAGTTGAAACGAAAACTACTGAGACTGAAATGCCTAAAAAATGGAGGAAATGGTCAAAACCATCAGAGGCTGAAAATCCCAAAACAGAAATGACAAGCCAATACAACTCCATCTATTAAGGAGGAAATCTCAGCAGCTAAGGAAGAAATGACGACTAGTCCTGACCAAGTCAAAACAGCAGTAGCTGATAACGTGAAAGCAAGTACAGATGTTCCAGCGAGCTATCTCGAAAAAGCGAATGTCCCTGGTCCATTCTTGGCAGGTGTTAACCAAGTGATTCCTTACGAAGCTTTCGGTGGTGACGGTATGTTAACTCGTCTCCTGCTCAAAGCCGCCGATAAGGCCCCATGGTCAGACAATGGAACAGCAGGAAATGCAGCAATTCTTCCACTTGAAGGCTTGGCAAAAGGTCAATATTTCTATGAAGTAGATTTGAACGGCAACACAACAGGCAAAAGAAGGTCAAGCTCTTTCTCGACCAACTTCGTGCTAACGGCACATAAAACATACCAAGCAACCGTTAAAGTTTACGGTGCTAAAGACGACAAACCAGATTTGACAAATGTTGTAGCGACACGCATGATTGACGTGAACTTGAATGGCATAGTTCCTACTGACCAAGTTAAAAAAGCCGTAGCTGACAACGTTAAAGACAGCACAGATGTTCCAGCTAGCTACCTTGAAAAAGCAAATGTTCCTGGCCCATTCTTGGCGGGTGTTAACCAAGTGATTCCTTACGAAGCTTTCGGTGGTGACGGTATGTTAACTCGTCTCTTGCTCAAAGCCGCCGATAAGGCCCCATGGTCAGACAATGGAACAGCAGGAAATGCAGCAATTCTTCCACTTGAAGGCTTGGCAAAAGGTCAATATTTCTATGAAGTAGATTTGAACGGCAACACAACAGGCAAAGAAGGTCAAGCTCTTCTCGACCAACTTCGTGCTAACGGCACACAAACATACCAAGCAACCATTAAAGTTTACGGTGCTAAAGACGGCAAACCAGATTTGACAAATGTTGTAGCGACACGACAAATAATGGTTCAATTGCATGGTAAAGATATGACCACTAAATCATCTCAAGGCAACCAAGCTGAAATGGACGCTGGAAAAGACATGAAATCAGAAACGACGGGACTAAATCATGGTATGGAAAATATGAAAGTGAACCAACCAGGTCAAGGTCAAAAAGTTGAATCAATGAAGAATGATGATAAAGGAATGTTACCAAATACTGGCGAAGCTACATCTAACACAGCGACCATCGGTCTCTTTGGTCTTATCTTAGCTGGTGCACTTAGCCTTCTAGGTGTAAAAAGCTAAACGAGAAAATTAAGATTCAAATCATTTAAATAATAGTAAAAATAGTGTTATACTAAAGCGAAGTATAGCACTGTTTTTATAAGGGAAGTAGGAAATGGAAAAAGACAATTTTACTCGTAGATGATGAACCTGAAATTATAGATATTCAAAAACGCTACTTAGTACAGGCTGGATATCAAGTCTTGGTCTGCCCATGACGGGCTAGAAGGTTTAGAGATTTTTCGGAAAAACCAGTAGATCTGATTATCACAGATATCATGATGCCTAAAATGGATGGCTATGATTTTATTAGCGAAGTCAATATCTATCCCCTGATCAACCATTTCTCTTTATCACTGCCAAGATTACTGATCAAGACAAGATTTATGGGTTAAGTTTGGGAGCGGATGATTTTATTACCAAACCGTTTAGTCCTCGTGAGTTGGTGTTACGGGTTAATAATATCTTGCATAGAATACACCGTAGTGGGATAACTGAACAAATTGAACTTGGGGATTTACGGATGAACCATGCAAATCATGAAGTTCATATCGGGAAAAACCTTTGGACTTAACTGTCAAGTCATTTGAGCTCCTATGGATTTTAGCAAGCAATCCTGAGCGAGTCTTTTCGAAAACCGAGCTCTATGAAAAGGTATGGAAAGAAGAGTATGTTGACGATACAAATACCCTAAATGTCCATATCCATGCTCTGAGACAGGAATTGGTTAAACACGCCAGTCCCAATACCCCAGTCGTTAAAACAGTTTGGGGACTTGGATACAAGATTGAGAAAGCTAGGTAACGAATGAAATTAAAAAGTTATATTATAATTGGGTATCTAGTTTCTACCATTTTGACTATTCTTGTAGTCTTTTGGGCAGTCCAACGAATGCTGATTGCACAAAAAGAAATTTACTTCTTGGTCGGAATGACGCTTGTTGCCAGTTTCATTGGAGCTGGAGTAAGTCTCTTTCTCCTTACTCCAGTCTTCTCATCTTTGTATCATTTGAAAAAGCAGGCTAAAAAGGTAGCAGGTAGAGATTTTAGTGGAAACAAACATTAAAGGTCCAACTGAGTTTCAAGAATTGGGTCAAGCATTTAATGATATGTCTCATAATTTACAAGCTACCTTTGAATCTCTTGACGAAAGTGAAAAGAGAAAAAGGGATTATGATTGCCCAACTCGCACATGATATCAAAACGCCAATCACGTCCATTCAAGCAACGGTGGAAGGAATCCTTGATGGAGTTATTCAAGAAGAAGAGTTTGCGCACTATCTCATGACCATTAGTCGACAGACAGATCGTTTAAATAAATTAGTAGAAGAGCTTGGGTCCCTCACGCTAAATACTCAATCCGAGCTAGAATCACCTAGCGGAATTAAACTTGTCTTTCTGGATCAGTTATTAATAGAAGCAATGAGCGAATTTCAATTTTTAATTGAAAAAGAAGAACGTGATGTCTATATAAAGGTGAGTCTAGAATATGCCCGTATACAGGTAGACTATGACAAGCTTTCACGAATCTTAGTTAACCTTCTCAATAATGCCTTTAAATACTCGGAGCCTGGCACTAAGATTGAAGTTGTGGCGCAGATTGAGAACCAACTTTGACCATTAGTGTCAAAGATGAAGGGCAAGGGATTGCACCAGAAGAGTTGGGAAATATCTTTTAGCTGTCTCTATCGAGTAGAAACTTCACGTAATATGAATACCGGAGGATATGGTTTAGGGCTAGCGATCGCTCGTGATTTAGCTCATCAATTAGGTGGAGATATAGCGTAGAGAGCCAATATGGCGTGGGAAGTACGTTTACCCCTAGTCTCTATCTGAACGAAAAATAAAACAGATAGAAAAATCTCTTTACAAATGAAATTTTTTTCATGGAACAATAGCCTTTATGTGAAATAGCAGCAGAAAAGCATGAAGCTCGTCAACAGGTGTCTTATAACAAGTAAACTTGGTTGAAAATAAAATAGGAAATGAAGAAGGTCAGAGAAGTCTTGGCCTTCTTTTTGTGTATGATACAAGGTGATTATAATAGGATTTTTGTCGGATGGTTTATCGTAGAATATTCTATTAAAGAAAAAGGTCGTCCTATTAGGACGACCTTTTCGTTTGATTTATTTTTCAGTACATTTAATAAAGCTTTCGCGTAATTGGTTTTCTGGAAGGTTCTTTCCGATGAAGACCAATGTTGAGCCGCGTTTTGTATCATTCCAATCGCGACCTCTTGAGATATCAAAGCTCATTTGAACCCCTTGGAAGATGATTTGGTAATCTAATCCTTCCACGTTCAAGATGCCTTTGTAACGGTATAATTCTGGTCCGTAAATATAGACAAGCTCGTTCAACCATTCGTTAATGTTCGCGAGGACTAATGGTTTTTCAGTCTCGATCACGAATGAGTTAATACCGCTATGGTGGCTATGACTATGGTGATGATGATGTTCGTGCTCGTGGTCATGATGTTCATGCTCATGGTCGTGATCGTGGTGGTCGTGATCATGATGGTGATGCTCGTGATCGTGGTCACCGTGTGCATGTGTATGGCCACATTCTTCGCAATATTCTTCTTCGGCGTGTTCTTGCATTTCTAAGATTTTTTTCTCAGATGCGTAGAATAATTCAAGTCCAAACATGTCGCTCATATGGACAGGACGTGCGTCAAGATCTTGGATTTCCGCAAAGGCATTGATGCTACGAACTTCGTTAATCACTTTCGCGTAAATCGTTTCGTCTACTAAGCTATGTTTTGACATGAAAATCTTATCAGCGAACCCAACTTGTTTTGCTGGTTCAGGTTGATGCGCTGTTTGATATAGGAAGTTTTTAGCATCCACAACGGTTAATACCGCATCTAAGATAAAGTGCTCGTTTAAGAATGGCACATTAATAAAGGTTTGTGCGATTGGAGCTGGGTCCGCAAGACCTGTTGTTTCGAATAATACTCGGTCCACGCGAATGCCGTTTTGTTCTTTGACCATTAAGATAGATTTCAACATATCGGCAATGTCTGTACGAAGGTACAGCAGAGGCAGCCGTTATCCATTTGATAGATTTCTTCTTCAACGTCAAGCACGAATTGATGGTCTACACCGATTTCGCCGAATTCGTTAATGACAACAGCGATATGTTCGCCGTGTTTTTTCTTTTTAAAACTTTGTTGATTAAAGTCGTTTTCCCAGCGCCAAGGAAGCCGCTGACGATAGTAACTGGAATTTTTTTGTGACATTTAATTTCTCCCTCCTCAGATTTTTCGTTTTCATTTCGTAAATTAATTGTAGCACTCTCCTGAAAAACTCAAAACAGACTGTTTTATCTTATTTCACGATTACAGCAGGGGGTAACGGAATGTGCTATACTGAAATGGAGAAAATTAGAAAGAGTGTGTCGAATGACAAAACAGGAAACACCAACTGCGGCCATTAAGAAAATCGATTGGGCCGAGCAATTTATGAACCAACATTTACAAGCCTTTCGTTGCCCATATTGCCATGAAGCCATGGTTTCTGCCGAAAATCATAGCGTGGTCTGTAGGAAGGGGCACCGATTTAATATTTCGAAAAAAGGGACCTTGCATCTGATGAAGCAAAATGCGAATACGGATTATGATGCAACACTTTTCCAGCATCGCTATGAACTCGCTCAGAGTGGCTTTCTTTGAGCCTTTTATTAGAGGCAATCTTACCGCATCTTTCGGGGAATGAAGAGAAGTTTATTGTTGATATTGGATGTGGGGAAGGCAGTCATTTATCGTGGATCTCTAAGTATGTACAGGCACCTTTATGCGGCATGGATATCGCTAAAGAAGGCATTCATCAAGCGGCTGTTCATTTTGGGAACCAAGCGCTTTTCTTCTTAGGGGACTTGGCGAACTTGCCATTTGCGGATGAATCTTGTGGAACGCTTTTGAATATTTTAACACCGTCGAACTACCAAGAGTTTATGCGCGTGTTGGCTCCAGGAGGGACGCTCGTTAAAGTGATTCCTGGCAACGATTAGTTTAGCGGAGGTCCGCCAACAGCTCTACCGTTCAAATCCTGAAAAACAAACGTATTCAAATGCGGACATCTTAGAACGCGTTCAGTCTGAGTGTCCTCAAGTGACGTTTGAAGAGGTACGCTACACGGTGGATTTAACAGATGCGACTTATCGACATTTACTAGAGATGACGCCTTTATACTGGGGTGCCACGCCAGAAGACAAAGCCTATAGTAATGAACATCCACTTACTACGGTAACCGTCCATTACATCATCGCCGTCGTGAAAAAGCCGTAAAGAATGAATGAAATGCTATAATGAAACTATTAACCATTAGGGAGGTTTTACAATGGGATTAAAAGATTTTTTTCTCGTAAAAAGAAGAACCAAAGAAAGATGAAGTGGTTCAAGAAGAAGTAAAACATGAAAAATTAAAAAGGAAGAACCAGAAAAAGCAGAAGTGAAAGAGGAAGCGGTAAAAAGCAGAAGAAACTGCTGAACCATCTGAAGGAGCCAAACTTCTGAGGACGCTAAGAAAGGTTTTGTACTTGGGGTAGAAAATGTATTTAGCGCAGGGAAGGACTCTCCAGACTTAGTTGTTACAGGGTACGTCACAGGAACGATTAAAGTTGGGGATGAAGTCATTATTACAAAATTGGGAAGTGATACTGACAAACCTGTAAAATCAGCTGTATATGCTTTAGAAGATGGCAACGGACGCGTGATGGAAGCTTCTAACAAAAATTGCAGCATGGATTGAAAATGGTGCTGAATATGGTCTGTACAAAGGTTCAGTTGTTCATTCAGAAGGCACTAGTGAAAATGATCTTTACGGAACTTATATTAACGCTATCGGAGAATCCTTTGTAGGCGTTCAAAATGGCGAGATTTCAGATATTGACCGTGTGTACTTATCCGTAACGGATGTAGCTGAAATTTGGCGTCTTTTCTTATGGTATTGCAATATTAATGCCGCAGAAGACATCGGAGGAAAGACGTTCTGAAAATATGGAAAAATCCACAAATTAGTAACGATTACCCGTGATAAATTATTCTTAGTGGATGAAATTTATGCAGTTTATTCTGTCGCAACTGGTGAGCCGTATTTATTCACAAAGACGATGAAAAAGAAGATGGCAGCTACTATACAACTGCGCCATTAGTACGTTTAATTCCAGCGGCTTATAAAGAAAATCTCAAAGAGAAATTTGAAGATAATGACGAGTTTGAATTACGTCGCATTGAAAATGGACCGAATAAAGACGGCATCCGTAATTTCTTAAGTGAAGTTATTTTATTAGATGGAGCTCGAGGAATTCAATTTGTGGCAGAAGAAACGTCAATTGCTGCGGAAGGGTTAATCGAATTTCCGAACTCACGAAGGGATGAGAGAAATTGATATTCCTGTAACGAATCCAGATGTGGTCCGCTGGTTACATCTCCTTGGACAACTAGGGAAACCAGATACGCCAGACCACGAAATTCTATTCAATATGTATTTCCACCATTTAGCAGAAGCGTTAAAAACAGCGCGCTTTATTGTTCCGATGAGAGGACATGGGGAATTGCCAAAGGTGGATGAAAAATGGCAATACCACCTTTAAAGAAGGATTCACATTTGACTTAGCCATGCAAGATGGAAAAGAAAAGAGAAGGCACTTCTATTCTTTACAGATTGGAAGAGACTGCGTAAAAGAATTTGGAGAAGAATGGCAAGGATTGATCCAACAACTGGACGGCAACTTGAGTCTTCATGATGTTATTATCAATGGAACAGGCAAAAGAAGAAGCAGGAGCCTATATTACGGAAAGTATCTTTAATAAAATTAAGGATGCCAACTAAAAAGAATCATAAAACATAAGGACTCACAGGGTGTGTCCTTATTGATTTAGTGGTTTATATATTCTCGAAAAAGCTATGATATAATTTAAGTATCAAGTATCAGCTATTGGAAAACGTAGGAAATTGAATGGGATTATTCGATTTTTTTATTTGAAAAGAAGGAAGAAGCAGAATCAAGCTGTATTCTTGGAGTAAGTAATGTAATCAGTGTTGATGAAAACGCTACAGACTTAATCATTGAGGGCTTTGTCTTTAGGGTAAGTGATATTTTGACAAAGGTCTTTTATAGAGATATAATGTAGAAAAATCGCGTAAGGATAAAGATATGACAAAATCAAAGTACATTACACGTCTCAAACGCTCAGAAGGTCAATTGCGAGGTATTCAAAAAATGATGGAGGAAGAGCGTGATTGTGTTGATATCATTACTCAATTAACAGCAGTGCGATCCAGTGTTGATCGTATTATTGAACTGATGATAACGGAGAATTTAACAACTTGTATTAACGAACCTCTAGAGGATCCTCAAGCACAGAAGGAAAGATTGGAAAAGGCGGTTAAATACTTGATTAAACGCAAGTAATAAAAAACAAACGTTTCTCCTAAATAGTGAACAAATGATTAAAAGAGCAGTTGGTTTTCTTGAAATTAGACCAATTGCTCTTTTTGAATTTTATTTATTCAACATCACCAGGCCAAGCATTCATACCACCTTCTACATTGGTAACGCTGAAGCCTTGGGCGCTGAGAAATTGACAGGCAGAGGCGGAACGCACTCCACCCTGACAGATGATATGGTATTCATGGTCAGGGTGGAGCTCTTTGTAGCTTTGCTCCAAAGTACTTAACGGAAGATTTTTGGCACCTGGTGCATGTCCTGCTTGGAATTCATGTGCTTCACGGACATCGATAAGATCTAGATGCTCATTTTGATATTTTTCATAAAAGTCAGCCATGCTGATATTAGTTACCATATTCTACTCCTTCTGGGTTAGCCATTTTGTATAGTGAATAAGCGCCATCAAGGTTTTGGACGGTAAATCCTGCTTGCTTGAGGATACGCTCTGCGATATAGCTGCGCAAACCACTATGGCAGCTAACGATGTAGGCTTGGTTCTTGTCTAGTTCATCCAAGCGTTCTCGTAGTTCGTTTAGGGGATATGAATGGTATCGACTTTGAGTCGACCACTCTGAAATTCGCCACTTGTCCGTACATCAATGAATTTCTTTCCTTTAGCTAGTTCGCCTTCGAGCTGGTACCATTGAACATTGTCGCTGAGACCTTCGATAAGGTTCAAGGCTGCGTAGCCCAGCATATTTACGGGATCTTTGGCAGAGCCAAATGGTGGCGCATAGGTGAACTCTAACTCTGGTAAGTCAAATACGGTGAGATTTCCCTTGATAGCAGTTGCTAGGATATCGATTCGCTTGTCAACACCTTTCTTCCCAACTCCTTGTGCACCATAGATTTTTCCAGTATTTGGGTCAAAGAGGAGCTTCAAGGTGATATCAGTAGCACCAGGATAATAACCAGCGTGGTCTTTCCCACTTACATGAAGTGCCTTGTAAGGAAGTTGATTCATGCTAAGGATACGTTCGCTGAGACCAGTCGAAGCAGCTGTCATATCAAAGGCACGAACGATAGCAGTGCCGATACTACCCTTGTTTGTACGAACGAGTCCTGCGATGACGTCCGCTACTTGGCGTCCTTGCCGATTGGCAGGAGAAGCAGAGAGATGAGGGCGTCTTGGCCTGTGATTTCTTGCTTAACGACGATGGCATCTCCCACTGCAAAAATATCTTTTTGACTGGTTTCGTAACGTTCATCGACCAGGATCCCACCGCGGAGTCCCAGTTCAATTCCCGCGGCTTTAGCCAGTCCATTTTCAGGTTCAACACCGACAGAAAGGATGGTGAGGTCAGATGTGATTTTTTGACCGTTTTCGAGAACGATGATTTTTCCTTGGTCTTCAAATCGAGTCGCAGACTGGGAAGTGATAACACGGACACCGTTTGCCAGTAATTCTGCTTGGACAAAAGCTGCCATTTCTTTCATCTAATGGAGGCAAGACATGAGGTGCTTTCTCACGATAGTAACCTGCAATCCACGTTTTGCCAGGTTTTCGGCCATTTCAAGCCCGATAAAACCTGCACCGATAACGACAGCTTCTTTTGGATGATTGTCCAAGGCTGCCATAATTTCATCGAGATTGGGAACATTGCGCAGCGTGTAGGCGTTCTCAGCTTCTGCCAAGCCCTCAATGGCAGGAACAAATGGTTTAGCTCCTGGGGAGAGGATGAGTTTGTCATAGCTTTCTGTGAATTCTTGTCCATCATGGCGGACAGTCACAGTATGCTCTGCTGGGGAAATGCTGATGACCTCATGGAAAGGTCGCACATCCAGATTAAAGCGTGCCTTGAGACTTTCAGGGGTTTGGACTAACAAATCTTCCCGCTTAGAAATTTCTCCTGAAACATAGTAAGGAAGTCCGCAGTTTGCAAAGGAAACAAAGGGACCTTTCTCAAAAATAGTAATTTCAGCGTCTTCCATGAGCCGTCTGAGACAGGGTTGCTGCTGACATACCGCCTGCAACTCCCTCCCGATAATGATAATTTTCATTGACTTTTCTCCTTTATATATCTAGATGATTTTACCCTGTCAAGCGCTCATACCGCCTCGAACATTTATGACATCGTAGCCTTTTTTTCTTTAGCTTTTTCGCGGCTATCTTACTGCGAACACCAGACTGACAAATGACATAGAGTGTTTCTTTTTGTCGCTGGTGTATAAGATCCGATTTTCGGTTAGAGGGACATTCTTGGCATTTTTTTGATATGCCCTCTACGGAATTCCGTAGGCATCCGAACATCCAGTAGCTGAATCGGTTCTCTGAGTTTAGCTTCTAACTCGCTGGTAGAAATACTGTCAATTTTTGTAAATAAGTAAAACATAGGCACCTCCAAATATACCCTTATAGGGGTATATCAAAACCATGAAGTAAATCTTTTGTCAAGCAAGTTGAATTGATTAGTATTGTTTCTTTTTCAGTATATCGTTTGATTCTTTTTCGGTATACAAGATGTCAACTTACAAACTAAAGAGAGAATTTTTGTTGGTAGGGTTAATGAATAGAACCTGTCCTATTTATTCAACAACTATTTTCTAGAAAATTACCTTTTCTGAAAACAGACCCCATGCCCTGTTGTGAAATGAAGTGCAACACAAAAGACATGTTCATCTGATATACTAGAGTTTTGAAAAACAGTATAAAGGAAGATGAACATGTCCGCTAATTATCCTACCACAAATCAATCCTACAAGCACTTATTTGAAAGAAATTGAAGCTTATTTAAGCGTAGAACTCAAACCTGCAGAGATTGCTCGTCGTCTGGGGAGAAATCACTCTACTATTACTCGTGAAATTAATCGTGGTTTCGTAACACAAGTGAAACAAGTAAATGGACAGAAGGTCTATTACCAACACTATTATGTAGATGCTGCTCATAACCGTTATCATCATGCTAGAGAAGCCAGCTATTATCTGAAATTAGATCGTGTATTGGACGATTTTCTGAGAGAATTTATAGAAGCAATGAGAGAGAAACCAAGGCTACATAGCGTGGATACCTTTGTTCACACTTAATATTTGTGAACAAAGCTATGTTATAATTGAAGTATCAGCTATTAGCAAACGGGAGGAATATGAATGGGATTATTCGATTTTTTATTTGGAAAGAAGAAACATGATCCGAGTTTTACTCTTGGTGTTGTTAATTTTTTTAAGGGAGATGACAATCCTTCAGACTTAATGGTAGTGGGCTTTGTTAAAGGGTCCATTAAAGTAGGGGATGAAATGGTTGTGACAAACATGAGTTGTGTGACTGAAACGCCTATGAAAACAACTGTTTTATCACTTGAAGTTCCTGAAGGCGAGGTACAAGAAGCTTCAGACACAATAGTGATGGTAAGAGTCCAAGATGGGGATAAACTTGGTATTTATAAGGGGAGAGTGTTGCATTCTGAAAATGCTCCAGATGTCGAATTATATAATGCTTATACTGTTGCGCTGGGAATTGCTTTTGTAGATGAACAAGAGGGCAAACTTACTAAAGAGGATTGTGAAAAATTAACTGCTTCAGATATTTCGGAGATTTGGCAATTATATTATAGAGTGCATGCTGAAGAGGCTAAAAGATTTGAAGCCAAACAGGTACTATTAAAATATAAAAGACGAGAACTCTATAAACTGATTCGAGAAAAACTGTTTTTAGTAGATGATATTTATGTAGTGTATTCAGTAGAAACAGATGAGCCTTATCTGTTTTCTCATGCATCAGAAGATGAGAAGGGTTCACTTTCTGTTACAATGCCAGTAGCTCAACTGATTCCAAGTTCGTATATCCATAATCTTAAAGGGATGTTTGGAAAAATGAGAAATTTGATTTTAAACGCATTGAGAATGGACCTGATAAAGAAGGGATTCGTAATTTCATAAGAGACTTATTCATCAATGATGGAATACGTGGAATTCAATATTGTGGAGAAGAAACAACGATTCTAGCCGAACAACTAGTGGATCTTCCGCGGTATAAAGGAATGGATGAAAAGGAAATCCCTGTAACGAATCCGAATGTGATCAAGTGGTTATATTTGGCACGTCAATTGGGTAAACTGAATACGAAAGATAAAAAAACACTTAGCCAAGTCTATTTATATCAGTTTTATGAAGCTTTAAAAACAGCAAAATTTATTGCGCCAATGAGGCTTCATGGATATGATCAACTTCTAGAAGATAACCCGCAAACGGACGTAGAACCTAATATTCCTTTTGATTTAGCAATGCAACCAGGAAAAACGAAAGAGTGGACACTCAAAGTGTATACGGACTGGAAAAGACTTCGTAAGCACTATGGAGAAGATTGTAAAGCATTAATTATGACGCTTGATGAACAATTAGCATTTCATGATGTCGTGATTAATCCGGGGGACCATCCGATGGCAGCTGCTACGATTACGGAAGAATTGTATAATGAAGTGAAAAAGAAAACAGTATAAGAAAAGCAACTCCTTGAGTTGCTTTTCTCTGGTTAGAATCCTCTTTAAGTGTATAAAAGAAGTCTTTGTCTGTAATAATCTAAAAAAATTCGAGGATTGCTAAAATTTTTTCAAAAACGTTAGAATTTCTTAACTTTATAGTTGATTTTTAAAAAGAAAAGCGCTATTATACTTGTATCTCTTGCTCTGTAATTTATTTTGCACGGCAATTGATGTTCGACTAACGTTAACTTTCGCAGTGATTTCACCGAAGGCTAGCGTTCTTTTTTTGCGTAAAATTAGGAAACTTTGTGAAAAAAGAGAAGTATAGTACAATAGTTAGGAAGAATGGAAGGAGGATTTAGATGGATACAGCAGTTTTAAAACAGAAGATTATTGCTAAAAAGCAAAGAGCTGGGCATTGATAAGATTGGTTTTGCTTCTGCCGAGCCGTTTACGCACTTAGAAGAGAGCATGCGTCGTTCTAAAGAACTCGGTCATACGACTGGTTTTGAGCATCCCTGTGTTAGAGGAGCGTATTTATCCAGAAAATCTTCGATACTCCAAAAACAATTATTTCCATTGCGCTGGCATATCCAACACTTCCTAAAAATAAGCCGGAACGTGTGAAGGGAGAGCGTCGGGGGGCCTTTGCGAGGGCTTCGTGGGGAGAGGATTATCACTTTATTCTTTCAAGACGCATGGAAGCATTAATCAATTACATTAAAGAAGAAGTTCAAGACGATGATTCCCGCTTTAAGCCAATGGTCGACACGGGTGAATTAATCGATGTTCGTGTAGCAGAGCGTGCAGGAATTGGTTTTGTCGGCAAAAAAACGGGCTTTTTAATCACTAAGAATTTGGCTCATATGTCTCACTTAGGTGAGCTGATTACGAATATCGAGTTTCCAACCGATGAAATGGTGGATTACGGGTGCGGTGATTGTACGCGTTGTGTGGATTTCTGTCCAACAGGTGCGCTCCTGGGTGACGGGCGTATGAATGCTATGCGCTGCCTGTCGTATCAGACGCAGACGAAAGGCTTCATGCCGCAAGAATTTCGTATCGGGCATGTCATCTACGGCTGTGATATTTGCCAGCAAGTGTGTCCGTATAATAAGGGAAAAGATTTCCATCTGCACCTAGAGATGGAACCGTCTGTTGAAGAGACGCATCCACTCTTAAAGCCGCTTGTGACGATTTCGAACAAAGAGTTTAAGGAACGTTTTGGACAAATGGCGGGGTCGTGGCGTGGAAAGAAACCGTTGCAGAGAAATGCGATTATTGCCTTAGCGAATTACCGCGATAAATCAGCAGTTCCACTTACTTCGCGTTATGAAAGAAGATATGCGTCCCGTGATGAAGGGGACATCCGCTTGGGCGGTGGCAGAAATCGTGAACGAATCGAACCAAGAAATGATCGATTATTTTAACGAGCAAAAAGAAGCCGCAGTGAAAAAGAGAGACTCTCTGGAAAATCCAACGAAAGAGAGATATCGAGGTTAATCGAAGAATTAGAAAAAGCAATTGTAGTCTTACAAGAAAAATGTAGAGAAGAGGCAAACAAATGACGGTGAATCATATCGTATTATTTGAACCACAAATACCGGCCAATACGGGGAATATTGCAAGAACCTGTGCGGCGACGAATTCGCCACTGCACCTAATTGAACCGCTTGGATTCTCAACGGATGATAAGCATTTAAAGCGTGCAGGGCTCGATTATTGGCATGATGTCAATATTACGTATCACAAATCGCTAGAAGCATTCCTCGACTATTTAGGAGAACGCCCTTTATATTTGATTACAAAATTCGCTAACCATACTTACGATGAGGTGGATTTAGCTCGTGACGAAGAGCAATTTTTCATGTTCGGGAAAGAAACAACAGGACTTCCTGAAGAATTCATGCGTGAAAATGAAGGAAAATGCTTGCGTCTTCCGATGAACGATACGCATGTGCGTTCGTTAAACTTATCGAATACGGCAGCGATTGTCGTGTACGAAGCACTTCGCCAACAACGTTTTGCAGGGCTTGAACTCGTGCACACGTATGACCATGATAAATTAAAGTAGGTGAGTCAATGGATCAGTCCTTATATTTATGTATTGTTTACGCCATTTGTGCCATTGCATTTTGTGATTTTGGCGGTGATTTCAAAACCACTGTATGCAATCTGTGCAGTATTATTCGCCATCTCGTCAGTGGTGCAAGGTGTTCGCTATTTTAAAAAGAAGTAGAATTGCAAATTCGTACTGATTATGGTACAGTGGATGACAGTTAAATAGCAAAATTGATGAAAAAGAGAGTAGTTTTTAACCGAATGTATTAGCGAGTTGGAAGGGTGAAAGCCAACCATTCATTAAAAATGAACCGCACTTTTGAAATGATTATTTGAAATGTAGGATAATCCGGATTCGCCGTTACCGAGTAAAGTGGCTCAATAGGAGCAAATCAGAGTGGTACCACGGGAATTCTCGTCTCTATATGACTGTCGTCGTATAGGGATGTGTAAATGGATATTCGATTGTACAAAGAAAAAGGAGAACAAAGATGAATTATAAGAAAATTGTTGCAGAACAAATCGCAAAAACAGTCGGCAAGCATTTAGGCGTTGATGAAATCGTATCAATGATTGAAGTGCCTAAATACGCGAACCAAGGGGACCTAGCTTTCCCTGCATTTACACTTGCAAAAGTATTACGTAAAGCACCGCAAGCTATCGCGACAGAAATCGTGGAAGCCGTTAGCGATAAACATATCGAACGCGCAGAGGCAATGGGACCATACGCGAACTTCTTCTTAGAACGTAGCGCTTTTGCCGATGAAGTCTTAAAAGAAGTCTTAGAACTTGGAGAACATTACGGTGACTGGGATTACGGTCAAGGTCGTAAAGTGGTTATCGATATGTCTTCACCAAATATCGCGAAACCAATGTCAATGGGACATTTACGTTCAACGGTGATTGGGAACGCGATTGCGAACCTTGAGAAAAAAGTGGGCTATGAACCAATTCGTATCAACCACTTAGGAGACTGGGGAACACAATTCGGGAAACTCATCGAAGCGTACAAATTATGGGGTAGCGAAGAGCTTGTAAAAGCTGATCCAATCGCAGAACTCATTAAATTATACGTTCGTTTCCACGAAGAAGCAGAACTAGACCCAACGCTCGATGATGAAGGTCGTGCATGGTTCAAGAAACTAGAAGATGGAGACCCTGAAGCGGTTCGTTATGGGAATGGTTCAGAAGTGAATCATTGAAAGAATTCAACCGCGTGTATGACTTACTCGGCGTGACTTTTGATTCATACAACGGAGAAGCGTTCTATAATGACAAAATGGACGTTGTGGTCGACATGCTTGAAGATGCAAACTTACTAAAAGTGGATAATGGTGCGACAATCGTAGACCTTGAAAAATATGATTTACTACCAGCGTTGATTAAAAAATCAGACGGCGCAACACTTTACATGACACGTGACTTAGCAGCCGCAAACTACCGTAAGAATACCTACTGATTTTGCTCAATGTATTTACGTGGTAGGGATGGAACAATCAAACCACTTCAAACAATTAAAAGCAGTCTTAAACGAATTAAACTTACCTTGGTCTGAAAATATCGTGCATATTCCATTCGGACTAATCACATTGAACGGTAAGAAATTATCGACGTAAAGGAAAATCATCCTTCTTGAAGGCGTGTTAAAAGAAGCGACAGAACTTGCTTTGAAAAACAAATCGAAGCGAAAAATCCATCGCTTGAAAACAAAGAAGCAGTGGCACATGCTGTTGGGGTGGGTGCGGTGATTTTCCACGACTTGAAGAACGACCGTACAAATAACTTCGACTTCGCGCTTGAAGAAGTCGTGCAATTCGAAGGAGAAACAGGGCCATACGTACAATATACACATGCTCGTGCGATGAGTATTTTACGTAAAGCCAACCATACTGTCGATACACAAGCGGCGTTCTCATTAACAGACGATGATGCGTGGGAAGTATTGAAACTCATCGAAAACTATCCAAACGTAGTCCGCTTTGCTGAAGAAAAATGCGAACCATCAGCCATTGCAAAATTCGTTATCAATTTAGCACAAGCGTTCAATAAATATTATGCACATACAAAAGTACTTGATTGAAGATGAAGCCTTCAACAGCCGTATCGCTTTAGTACAAACAACAGCAAAGCATCCTCAAAAACAAGGCCTCAGCACCTCTGGCGTGGCTGCTCCAGATGAAATGTAGTCATTGACATCAAGTAGCATAAGCCGTATACTAAATGCACATATACAAGCAATGAACAAACGCAGTAGTGGTTGTCCACGGGAGAAAGAAGAGAATTGTCGGTTGGTGCAAGACAATCCCCCACATCCGCGAAGTACACTTGGGAGCGATCCGTCGGACGTCTCATCCGCGATAAGGATGCTCGAGTGGATGATGCCTGGCATCGTCAACAAGGGTGGTAAACACGGTGAGAAAATCGTCCCTAATAGTCTTTTTGGCTATTGACGGGTTTTTATTACAAGAAAGAAGGAAGAAACAAGATGAACATTATCGATGATTTCAGAATGGCGCGGCGCCATCAACCAAAATGACAGATGAAGAAGCGTTACGTGCCTCAACAAGCGAGAAGGCTATCGCTCTACCGGGAGTAGACCCAACTGGAGATAGTATGCACATTGGACACTTAATTCCATTTATGATTCTTCGTCGTTTCCAATTAGCAGGACATAAACCAGTGATCTTGATTGGTGGAGCAACGGGTTCAATCGGAGATCCAAGTGGTCGTACAAGCGAACGTGATGCTTCAATCAATGGAACAAGTTCAACACAATGTTGAAAAATTAATAGCGCAAATGAAGAAATTATTCTTCACAACAGATGAAGACCAAGCGACATTACGCCTTGTAAACAACTACGATTGGACAAAAGATTTATCTTTATTAGACTTCTTACGTGACTTCGGTAAGCATTTCAATTTGAACACCATGCTTGCGAAAGATGTGGTCGCAAGCCGTCTAGAAGCTGGGAAATTTTCATTTGCTGAATTCTCTTACCAAATCCTACAATCAATGGACTTCTTGCATTTATTCAAGACAGAAGACGTGCAAGTTCAAATCGGTGGTGCAGACCAATGAGGAACATCACTTCAGGGCTTGAATTAATCCGTAAAGTAGAAGGAGCAGAGTCTGTGCGTACGGTTTAACAATTCGTTGATGTAAATCAGACGGCACCAAATTCGGAAAAATCAGCTGGTGGTGCGGTATGGCTCGACCCTGAAAAAGACTACACCATACGAATTCTACCAAATTCGATTTAAACCAAGACGACCGCGATGTGATTAAATACATCAAGTACTTCATTCTTAGAACGCGAAGAAATCGAAGCGCACTCGAAGAAAAAGTGGCGACAGAACCACATAAACGTGAAGCGCAAATCCGCCTTGCTGAAGAAGCAACACGTTTCGTTCACGGTGAAAAGCCTTGGAAGACGCGAAGAAAATTACAAACGCGCTCTTCACAGGAAACGTACAACAATTAACAGCCGATGAAATCGAACAAGAAGCTTCAAAAACATGCCAACCTTTGAAAAGTTCAAAAAGAAAGCCAAAAACCCAGCAACTTGGCTTGTTGATCTGGCATCGAACCATCAAGAAGACAATCACGCGAAGACATTCAAAACGGCGCAATTTCTATCAACGGGGAAAAAGTAACAGATTTAGAATTCGAATGGACAAAAGAACAATCTTTTGAAGAACGCTTTGTCATCGTCCGCCGTGATAAGAAAAATACTTTAGTGGTGTTGAAATAATAAATAAGTGCAAATACAGATGATTTTCTACAATCCTATCGGATTTAATGATCATCACTGCTAACGTTGCACCGGATCAAGCATTGGTCTTGCACAAAAGCCTCAAAGAGGGCGTAGGACTTATAATCCTACGCCCTCTTAGCACAGTGGTTGAATGGAATGAGTCTAGCTGTAAACAGCTATCTCATTCCTATTCAACTTTGTGGAGGAAAGAAAACGAAATGCTATAGATACAAATGTATCCATGACATTTCTGTCTTTCTCCCTCGCTTTTATGCTTCATCCGTTACTGTGATGATAAAATCCGCAGTATTCTCCAGAATCATCCTTTGTGTGCATCGCTGCCAAAACTACTAAGAAAATTTTCGTTTGATGAGCTGACGATAACGAGCAGTTCACAAACTCAAAACTAAAAATTTTTTTAAATAGAATTTTAAAACCCGTACAAACGCTTATACAATAACATTTCAAAAGCAAATGTAAAAACACAATATAACATATACGTTATAACGCAAATAACTTGGTCAAAGCCCGAACTTTTTGGCTCCAAAACTCAATATTTTAGTTGGCTCATTTCGAGATCGCAAAAGCTTTGCACTTTTCCATTTGAAACAGCAGCCGCTCCGGCCCATAGAAGCTCGAACTGCTGTATGCGAAGATCCTTTCGATTCGGTAACCCTGGTTGAGAAGCAGGAATTGGTTTTGGATTTTCGGAAAGGGTTTATGGCTTCAATAGTGACAGTAACGTGTATGGTATTAAAACGAATAAGAGGGCGTAGGGATGTACATCCGATGCCTCTCTTTGAGGCTTCAAATTGAGAGACTTCGGCTCGAACCGGTACAACGTTACAGTCACTATGATGATAGCCATAAGGCTTTTCCGAAATCCAATTATTATTTATACTTTCTCCACCGTTACCGCATTGAAAATAGTATCGAAGTTTTCCATGTTTATAAAGCCTGTCTGAGCTTCCATGGCATTGAGCGTACCTGCAGTCACTGCAGTTTTCAAAATGGATTCAATGCTCGCCTTTTGCAATCGCATGAGCTAACCCAGCAATCGTTGGAGTCTCCAGGGCCAACAGGATTCACGGCGTTGACTTTGGGAATGTTGACTGATAAAAGACACCTTCGTGTTTTGCAAGAGCACCTTTCGATCAAGCGAAACAACCACCCAATCCACCCCGTCAAATAACGGAGAGTTCAATTGCTTCTTCAATTCTTCCACCGTTGTCGCTTCAGGAATCCCTAATAACCCAGCGAGTTCTTCTTGGTTTGGCTTAATTAACGCTGGCTTGGTAGAAGCTTCAAGCGCAATCTTAATGTTTTCCCAGAAGTATCTAAAAGTACAGGAACTCCTACTGCAGCAGCTTTTTCAATAATCGTTGCGTATAAAGTCTCATCCATTCCACTAGGTAAGCTGCCAGAAATCGTGATGAGATTGACTTCTTTTAATAAGGTTTCAAAGTGGGCGAGGAAACCAGTTTGTTCCTCTGGTGTAATGGTAGGGCCGACCTCTAAGATTTCCGTTTGAAGCCCTTCATGTAGGATGGCAATACAATTACGAGTTTCCGATTGGATAGGATAGAAGTTGTTTTGCAGGGCAAACATCATCTAATTTTTCTTTAATAAAATCACCGATGTGGCCACCTAGTAAACCTGTTGCGAGTACTGGAGAACCGAGTTGCTTTAAAACACGACTCACGTTCAGACCTTTTCCTCCAGGCGTCTTGCTTACCTTTTTGGTTCGATTGACGGTATCAAGCTTTAATGTGTCAACGGTATATCCGATATCGACCGCTGGATTCATCGTCAATGTTAAAATCATAAAAATAGCTCCTTCTATTTTCAATTAGATACGTTAAAATATACCATATTTCAATCATTTTGAGACCCAAAGTTTGGCTTATTACAAAATTTTTGAAGATAAAAATATCTATTTTAAAGGAATTACATATTTTTATTGTGTAATTCTATAAACACATTAAAGCTGTAATATTTTATAAATTTTGCCTGTATCAAAAAGGTCAACTAAACGTTTATGTTACAGCTTTGTTACAGGTATTGTCAATTCAAAAGAAAAATCACCATCGGGCTAAAGTCCATGGTATTATAGTACGAAGTTAAGTTTTATTTAAGCCGAATCGGCTACTTCGAATATATAATTGATTTTTATTGGAACTGTTGGAGGACTCACTTGAAGAAACGTTTATTAACAGTATTAGTAACAGGACAATATTAACATTAGGAGCTTTAACACCCCAATGTTAGTGGCAAGACTTTGACTCACAAATAAACTCAGTTAACTCAACAATTGCAAATATCAATGATAAAAAGCTGCAGTTAATGCAACAATTGATTCATTAGTATCTGAATTATCAGGAGTGCAAACTAAGATTGATGTTACTCAAGTTCAAAAAGCTGAAGCTCAAGCAGCAATAGACTCAGTAAAATCAGAAATTTCTAAATTAGAAAAAGTAATTGCTGAACGTAACAAACGTTTGAGAAGAACAAGCTCAGTGCAGTACAAACAAACGGAGCTCGTTCATATGTTGACTTCTTGTTAAATGCAGAAAACTTATCAGATATCGTTAATCGTATTGGTGTTGTTATGGATTTAATCAGTGCTAACCGTGATTTAATGCAACAACAAGCAGAAGATAAGAAACAAGTAGAGGCTAAAGAACAGCAACAACGAGCTAAATTATGCGGAACAACAAAAAGCTGAGGAAGAAGTACAAGGCTTACAAACAAAATTAAATGAAACTTGACATAAAAGTTTTATTATGAAACTTATCTCAAGAAGAGTTAGCTGAAATCTCAAAACGTGATGGTTTAGTAGCAGAAAAGAAACTTTCCAAAAACGTTTAGCTGAAGAAAAAGCAAAGCTGAAGCTGAAGCAGCACGTGATTGCAGAAGCCTCTCGTCAGGCTTTTAGCAGCAGAGGTAACGAATTCTGTTGCCCAGCGACTTCTTATCAGTCTGCGACATCACGAGCAACATCACTCAGTGCTACTGCAGCAACACAAAACTTCTAACTACACTTATACAACTGGCGGAGGATTCCCAGCAGTTGACCCAAGTTACCGTGCAGCTTTAAACGGCGGATACTTCGGACAATGTGCTACTACGTATTCAACCGTATGGCACAAGTTGGAACACCAATTGGACACAGCATGATGGGTAACGCGGCTGAATGGGCCAGCATATGCTCGTAGCTATGGATACTCGAGTATCTAACTCACTTCAGCTGGTTCAGCAATCGTATTCCAACAAGGTTTAGCGGGTGCTGACCCAACTTACGGACGCACGTAGCATTCGCAGAAGCAGTTAATGCAGATGGTTCATTATACATCTCTGAAATGAACGTACAAGGATTAAACGTAATCTCTTACCGTACAATCTCAGCAAGCGTTGCAGCTCGCGCAACTTACATCCGTTTCTAATAAGAAATAAAATAACCGTCTCCTGAAAAAGGAGGCGGTTTTGTTTCACACATTTGAGATCAACACACTTCAAGTATAATTTGACATCCTACACTAGATTTTCTATGATAACAATAAGTCGCAATAAAGGAGTATAAAATGAAGAAAAATGGTTCAATTATCAATTGTATTATTAGGAGCATGTTTTATTAGGATGTCGTTCTGAAAGTAAAGCGAATTTGCCTTAGAAGTTTCTATCTCGAAGCAAAAGTAACTACATGCACGACAAGGAAAAAGATTCGGTTTCCTCAGTGACGTTAACATCAGCTATGATATTTCTAAGAACAAGGGTACGAAGAAAATGCACGTAGACAACGTGAGAAAAATCGTAAAAGAAATGGATGGGATTGACGAAATTAAAGTCACTCAATCGGATGAGTGAAAAAGAAATCGCATTTACGGTTGATGTTGACCTTAAGAGTTCAAATATGATGATGAAGAGGGTCGTTCTAAAGCACCAATGCTCTATAGTAGTATTCATTCAGCTTGGTGAAGAAAAATGATCGTTACAGTTTCGAAGAATCCAAAAAGATTTTAGAAGAAGGATTTAAAGAAGTAAAATAGAATTCTAAAAATTGGATGTCAGTGATTGGCATCCAATTTTTAGTTGGAATCGTTTTTAAAAACTTTTATAAGCAGGAGATTGCGCAATGATACAGGAAGTGCTACAATCAACCTATAGTAACATTTTTCGGGGCAAGGTGAAATTCCTGACCGGTGGTATAGTCCACGAGCCGCTTTGGCATGATCTGGTGTGATTCCAGAACCGATAGTATAGTCTCAGATGTGAGAAAATGGCACTATTTCAACGAGTCTCATTTGACGAGCAGTATGGAAGGTCCATTTTCAATACTGCTTTTTATTGAATTGGGTGAAAAGTGCAATTTCCTTCGCCCTAAGAAGGAGGATGTACGATGAGTACAGATGTCAAAAAGTCGACAGGAGCAGCGACTAAAAATTGTTCTAGTAGGTGTTTTTGGTGCCATCAGTACCGTTTTAATGTTTCTATCTTTTAACGTGCCGTTTATTCCAACCTTTGTGAAGTTGGACTTTTTCGGACTTACCGGTATTGTTGAGGGCTATATTTTTAGGTCCAGTTTATGAAGTTTTTATCGCCATTATCAAGATCTTATTGAATTTTGTCTATAATGGGTCGATGACATATGGAATTGGGGAAACGGTAAACTTAATAGGAAGTTTAAGTTTTATGTTACCAGCAGTCATTTTGTATCAACGAAATCGCAATTTTAAAACAGCGATTATGAGTTTAATCGTTGGGACGATTGCCGCTACAGTTGTCTTATTAACAGCAAATTATTTTGTGATGTTTCCTTTATATGCGACTGCTATGAATTTTCCAATGGAAAAAATTGTCGCAGCAGCTCATGCACTAAACCCTTATGTAACAGACTTAGCTTCATTAATGACGTTTGCATTATTGCCATTTAATATCATTAAATTTGGGCTAAATAGTATTCTTGCATTATTCCTATATAAACGTTCTTGCAAAAGCATTAAAAATTTGAACATTAAAGAAAGAGCCAGGACTGCACCCTGGCTTTTTATTTTGGGAGGGATTTTTCTATATAATATAGAAGAAAAGTGACGACGGATTCCAAAAGTTTATTCCTAGTTTCAATAGCAATCTGATCTAAAATGAGGTAGGATAGATGAGAATGAGGTGAAACAATGAAAGGATTGGACGAAACCGCAGCGATTCATTATTGCAATTAGTGGTATTTTAATAGCTATTAGTGATTATTTAACCTTTACACAGAGACTCTTTTTGGATTAGCAGCACCAACGATTTCTATTTTATCCATGAGCAGTTTATTGCTATGGTTATTTGTTGCAACCGATTACTGAGCGTGCTCTGCTATGTACTATTAGGAATCAGGGATGCTCCAGGAGTGTCTCTATGGACAGATTTTTAATCTGTCGTTTGGAAATACGACTTTTGTCTTCCTATTATTTACATTTTTAATGACCTATGCTTTGAGCAAACTCCCGGCTCTTCGAAGATTTGTCGCAAAGGGCCTTGGGAAGTTCTTTTGCAGGAAAAACACCTGGCATTTTATCGGAGCATTTTTATACAAGTGTCTTATTCATTAGTCTTTTTATTTCGCCGACGATTCTCTTTTACGATTGTTTTTCCCATTTATGAAGAGATGATGGTTCTGTTAGGATTTAAAAAGGAGATGAGAAGCTTCCATTTTTATTAATTGTTCTATTCTCGACAATTGCCATCGGAACTGCGATGACACCAATCAATCACGTCTTTTCAGTAACGGCGATGGCACTCTATAAGACGGCAACCGGAATTGCGATTTCCAACGCGCAATATATGATGATTGGAATTCCAGCCGGACTCGTGCTATTTATCGCGATGGGAGTTGTTCTTAGAACTATTTGGCGAGTGGATTTATCCCAAGTAGAAATGAAACAAATGACTTCGCTAGAAAATTTACCACCAAAAAGTAGACGTGAGAAAGCAACGGTCCTTATTTTTATGAGTGTTGTCCTTCTATGGGTTCTTCCAGAGCTCATTGGAGGACTATTACAGACGTGGCTACCTTCTTAAAAGGCACTGGAATGGCATTTCCTCCGATGATTGGAGTAATTCTTTTAGCGATTCTATCATTTGAAGGGAAACCACTCCTCTCTGTTCAAGAAGGCCTACAAAAGGGTGTTTATTGGCCAAGTATGTTCTTGGTGGGAGCAACATTGAGTATGGGTACCTTAATTACGAAACCTGAATTTGGGGTAATTAGCTTACTCGAAAGCTCGTTAGTGCCTCTATTTGCGACACTTTCGCCATTATTGGTTGTGATTATCTTTGTATTGTGGGCAGGATTTTCAAACAAATGTCTCTTCAAACTTAGTCACCGTTTCGGTTGTAACAACAGTGTTAACGACTGTTTATGCTACAGGATCTATTGAAGTTCAAGCGGGAACGATTGCCTGCCTGATTGGGTTCATGCGCGAGCCTAGCGTTTTATGACACCACCATCAATGCCTTATGTGGCCATTTCGGTTGGTTCTGGATGGACGAACGCAAAAAGATGCGTTTCTTTTATGGGGAGTTTTATTCTGTCTTAGTGCGATTAGCGCCATTGTTATCGGCTATCCATTAGAGTCTGGAATTTAGGAGGTTTTAGATGTTAGACAAAACAACGTGCAGAAATTGATGTCATCGACCATGAAATTGTTCTCTCTTTGAAAGACGAATGCAAGTCGTTATGGATGTTGCTCGAATTAAAAAGGAAAATGGGATCGCCATTTTCGATGCCAGTCGTGAAAAGAAGTGATTGCCAAGGTGCAGTCGTATTTGAAAGATGCCACATTGAAAGAAGAGTTGGTAGAAGCGTACGAGACTTTGATGAAAGTTTCAAAGGACTATCAAAAATACAATGGATGAATAGAATTTGTTTATTTTAGGTTGTAGAGAAGGCTCATAGTATGAGTCCTTTTATTTTTAAACTATCGAGGTGAAATTTGATGTGTTTCACCAAAAATTAGATGTGTTTAAAAGAGGAAGAGTGCTAGAATGAAAGCATTAGTATTAGCAAATAGAATGAAAGGAGCGGATGATGATGGAAAATTCACTAGAGTTATTTTAGAGAGAACAAGGTGGTTTAGACAGGCCTGATTTGAATGGGTTTATTCATTTTGACTGTGAGTGCCATTCCAGGCAAGAGGGAGAATGGATCCGCAGCAATGAAAAATGGACGATTGAGGACCATCAACCCCTATTTTGAAGCCTTTAATCCTACAGAATTTAATGCAGAGTGAGGCAAAAGCTCGCCAAAGAGGCAGGAATGAATATGTTGTGTTAACTGCAAAACATCATGATGGTTTTGCTTATTCGATCTCAGCTTACACGACTCATGAGTATTACCAATACTGCTTTTTGGACGAGATTTAGTAAAGGAATATGTAGAAGCCCTGAGAGCAGAAGGGCCACGTGTAGGATTATACTAGTTTACTAGACTGGTATCATCCAGATTACCTAACATGGCAGATCGCTACCATCGCATGCGAGAGGAAAGCAGTGTCAATAAATGAGCAAAATTTCGACTTTGATCTGCATTTAGAATTGATGCATCACCAAGTCGAGGAACTAGCACCAACATGGACTGAGACTGGCTGATTTCGTATGGAAAGTGTTTGCGAGATGAAGCAAGTGAATTATAGAACTGCGTAAACATCAACCGGATGTAGTGATAGAGAAATCGATTAGAGTACTCTGGGAAGGATCGAAGCATTGCTACAGAGGAGATTCATTCTTAGTCTGAGATTTTGTTAGTCCTGAACAACTAAACCCATGAAGGGATTCGAAATGATAAGGGAGAGTTGTTACCTTGAACTGTGTCTACGATGAGACGACTATGTATCATCCGTCTGACAAACTTTAAAAGTTTCAAAGTTTTATTCAAATTGTTGAATGTGTCAGCAGGCGGGAAATATGATTTAAATGTGGACCAGATGCTGGAAGATTCCCAAGAGAAAGCATAGAAATTTTGGTGAAATTGGCGTGGATGAAGAGTAATGAGAATCTATCTACGAAGGGAATTAGTGAATCTGCCAAAACGAGAATGTGGGTTATTATACAGAATGGGAAATGTTGTATGCCTGTGTTTGAACAACCTATTGTCCGATTGTGTTAAGTGTATCGATAAAGAGCAGATTGAATATTGAGTTTTTTCCA
>BNJU01006206.1_pt1 | contig 31975 bp, 28 predicted proteins | sample 8539281 | NCBI WGS metagenome assembly BNJU01 (sample SAMD00202456, study PRJDB9452) | human saliva metagenome | isolation source: human saliva | place: Japan
GAGCCATCTACCTTATTGAACGCACAGGAAATGCTGCCTTTGTTTTCTTCTAGTCTGCTTTGACCGTGTGTAATAGGGCATACAGCCAAACCAGTCCGTTCGAACACTTAACAGAGACGACAATAGCAGATGTTGCTCGAATTTCACGTCCAACAGACGGGCCAAAGTCAATCCAGATGATGTCCTGTTTTTCTGGAATGTAATCATATTTCGCTGTCAAGGAATTTCACCCTCAAAGTCATCTTTCCATGTAGGTCTGCATTCACTAAATGGTCTGAATTTTTGGAGCTAGGACATTGATGATTATTATCTACACCTTGTAGACAAACATTTCCTGACCTTCTGGAACATTGAGTGTTTGAATGGTCACAGTGACAGAGTTTCCAACCACGAGTTTTAATAGTATCTATTTGTTTCTCCTTTATTCTGTATACACAGTATACACCTAAAAAACGGAGCAAGGCAAGAAAAAGTTAGCATAGCTTAATTTTCGTGGATATACCCACAAAAATATTATATCATAAAGGAGCTGTACAGAGGTTATTAAAAAGGCTGACGTGCAAATTCACCAAAAAAATGTTCAATGCCCGGAGAGTTATCGTCGTATGTCCGAATGGCAGGCGCTGAGTATTTATTTCAAAACTACAACGACCTCTTACCGTATTTGGAAATCCAAAGATATTCACTGCAAAACACATACTGAGAACAGTGGTTATCGAACATGGATGAGAGAGGTTTTAGAGATTGAGAGCAGTCAACTGCATTAGCGTTGATCCACGTTGGCAGATTATAGCAGCATACATGGATATGAAAATCCAATATCAGACAAGGATTTATGGACTTAGGTTATTCTTGAGTAGTTTTACCGCATGCTTAGTAGAGGTGCTTTGGAATTTGGCAGTTTACTGAAAAGGTAAATTGATTGTCTATCGAAATTTTGGGAGATATTTGCAAGTAAATTACAGGAAATGGCTTATTTTGTTGGATGCAAACATATTGCCGGCGATAGTCGATCGCCCCTTATATTTATTATTTTTCCGAGACTTCGGTCTCTGCTTTGGCGGTGACAGCGTAAAGTGATTTTCTCTCCTATGTATTTTTCGGTTCGATTCCGGGCATCGCCGTTTGAGTACTGTGTCTCAGAATGAGTTAAATCTCTGGTGATTCATATATCACCTATTAACTTAAAATGGTTGCAGTAAAGGACTGAACCCTACGAAGTTGCGTGTAGCTACTGTATTCCGGATAAGTTATAAGCCAGGCGGTTTGATTCCGCTAGAGGTTGTAATGACGCTAAAAATAAAAATAGAAAATCAAAAAGATTGTACATACGCAAGGCAGTAGTCGTCTGCAGAAAGGTCGCACATCGTGTGGCTTTTTTTGATTTACAAACGACAAATAGGGAGGTACATAGTTGCAGAGCACGAGACCCAAAACTGAGATAAAGCTTTTTGAGATTTATACAGAATAACGAAACATTACTAATTCAAAGATTGGTGATGTTGTGTGTCTGAAAAAACTATCTCAGTTTGGAAGAAGAGATAATGGAGGATTGTAGTACTTCAAAAGATGAAATGTAGTACTACAAAAAGGAAACGGGGAGCGCTGAAAGGCAATAAGAACAGCAAAGGCGTAAGCATAGGTAATCAAAACGCCTTAAACACGGCCTGTTTGCTATCACCGCAAGGAGTGCATGAGATATACGAGCAACTGCGATAAGCAACCAATTGATACCTTCCTTAAGCGAACATCAGCCAATCCCATGCTAATTCTGTATGCCCATGTATTCTGTACGTTCAGGACGTTGATGATACAACCACTATGCTTATTGGGTAAGCACAGCAAAAAGGCGGTGAAAGCATAGTTCACACTGTTGGGATAAACAAGGTAAGGCGCAGCCGCAATTGCAAGAATACAGTCAGAACTTAGAAATATGATTAAAACATATGATGAATTGAACGTTTCAAGCCTTGCCACAGAGTGACAGAGATTGAATTGATTCTGAAATCTAAACTACCTGACAAATGAATCTGAGAACGTTCAAGATGATGGCTTTATTAAATCTCTGAAGGGGTGGTTGAAGAATGGCTGATTAAGAACAAAACTAAATAGCATTCAAATCAACCCTAGCAAAAAGCAGAAGAAAGGACTTGGCGGCTTGGAATTTCCAGTCCATGAACCGAAGGTATTATTGCCGATGGTGCCATCTGTTCCGCAAGACTGTTTCTATGAGTCTAGTTTCGTTATCTGGCGATGATATCCAACCATCAGAACTTTGCATGTAAGACACTGGTTTTCAATCGTAACGTTCCCCAAAGCTTATTGGTTATGATACAGTCAAGAGGTTTTAGCTACGTCTATCATCGGACGGATAAACTTGAGCGGTAAAACTGCGCGGCGACGTGTCGAATGATTTTATATTTTCGGTGGTAAGGACGAGAGTCATGATCTTATCCAAGGCCTAACGCTGGCAGGTATCTTTCACGAAGTGGCGCTTGCGCTCGAGTCCTTGTTAACCAGGGTACAGGACGGTTTCTGCACTGGGTCTGAAATGGTGGGTTGAATCTGCAAACCCAGGACGGGCCGCATTGTTGCTTAAAGTCAACCGGATAGATAAAGGAAACAAAGAATATGCTTATCTGTACGATATGGACGACAACCTTTCAGAGAATACCAGCGTTAAAGCCAATATCAGTGCTTTTCTATCAGCGATATATCCAAGGCCCGGACGGTTGCAGAAGCTGTATTGTCTACGATATGTTCAGTAAGGATAAGCATGTTGTATCAACTGCCAGAAATGAGCAAATATAGCCACGACTACGGTAATGCAAAATGCGACCGTTTTCGTGGGAAAAAGACATCAATGGCAAGTATTGATTAACAAGGAATATTATTACTCAGGTCGTGAGAACGTGTTGAAGAATCAATGCAGAGATTTAACTGTTTGGCTAGGAGATAATAACATCGAACGAACTCATTATTGACCTGTCTGCCGCTTCATTCATTGCTGAACGGAAGAAGAGAGGAGAGAAATCAAAAAGGAACAACCTTGAAGCACGGTTGGTTGGTCGGCGCTGGCCAAGAGAAAATAGCAGTACATGAGAGGCCAGTGAATACGAAAGAGTTCCATGTTTATGTCTGGGACGAGAAAGCTTCAGCAATGGCGAGGACAGTTTGCGAAACAGTTCGACCACGCAATGGACGCCCACGTTATTTCATGGTACAGTATTATTCAAGTCAGGAGACCGGAAATAGAAGTAATTGTAAAAATAATCCGTCGCAGATGGTCAAATGAAAGCTTATCCGCGCAGCTGAAGCGAGAATATTATCGCAACGAGAATGATATTAAACGAAAGCGTAAGCCCGCCGGACAAGAAAGGCGTTGAGAATGAAGGAAAGCAGAAGATAATGCGCCTGCAATGCCGACAACCGTATTAGAATACAACTGGCACCAGTTATTGCTTTAATCTGCAGTGCTTATGCGTTGACCTATCCGCCTACCTGATGTGGACGACAAAAGGTAAATATATGATCGTGGATGTCTTAGGGAGACGATTATGAACGTATCAGCAAGCAGCCGGTGTAATGCAGGAAATGCTGGTATCGCTTGGCTTCATGTCTGAAAGACGCTAGTGATAATCTGCTTAGATACGCTTGCGTCGACTAAAGAAGTGATACCAACTCACTAAAGTCATTAGATAAGAAGTTGATTGGAGTACTGCGAGTTACTCTAGCATTGACAACGATGGTAGAATTACACTGTTTCATGAATACTGAACAACAAGAGTTTCTTTTCTATCGTCATGAAGAAAATAAGTCACAATACTGGAGAGACATTCTACAATCTCTTTGATTGATACTAAGAATGGAGACCAGTCTATGACAATTGTCGAATATCAGATTTTGGTCTTGTTCCTTTATTCATTCAAAATAATGAAATTGAGACCAATGACTTGAAGCCAATCAAAGATTTAGTTGATGTTTGGTGACAAGGCTTTAGTGGTTTACAATGATACAGACGATGTTCAAGATAGTTATCTTTGTCCTTACAAACTACGGTAAGCAGGACAAGCAAGAGTTTCTAGAAGATTTGGAAACGCTACAAGATGATTAAGAGGGACAACGACGGTATGAGACCAATCAGAGTTACAACTATTGGTGATTGACATCCCAACCGAAGCCAGAAATCTGATTTTAGAGTGACTAAGAAACAAATCTTTATCAGTATTACAAGGAACTCAAAGAAGCTGGGAACAGTTCTGTGTTGCTTTAAACTTATACTTTTAGAGTTAAATGGGAATATGAGACCAGTTTAGGAGTGGATATGGCCATTACTGTTAAGATGATTCCGTTATCCAGACAACCCAAAATCAAGCAAACATGGACATGGAACTCAACTAATAACGATAGTTAAGAAATGGCTCAAGTCGTTTCGCACTTCCGCAATTGTTATCATATCAAGAGAGAACGAAGCAACCGAATCCAATTGCAGGTATCGGCAGATGAACTACGCTTAAAGTTTGTTCGAGGGATGATCTGAAAAACCTACGACAGGAAGAGAGCAATGAGTCGGAAGTTGAACAAAGAAGAGAAGATTGCTTACCGAATCCTCTTGACGACCCCTGTGCCGAGAAGAGAAAGACAGATTGCTATATGAGTTGGTCAGATTGACTGACCTCGGCGAGATAATAGACTACATCGATAATTTATACCACCGAACACTCAAAACGCATTACGGGGGCGCGTTTAGAGTGTTTGAGAGGGTGTCTAAAAATCGTAGTGACTCATTACCGTTTTATTTGTTATCCTGACTAAGACTAACGCCAAGAGATTGCTATTTTAAGAACACCCTGATTTAACAGAGTGAATAAGGTCAACAGTCAAACAATGTAGATGCCTGTTTGCTGGCGTTAGATGATATCGCTGAAATGGACCAAAAATCACTGCCGAATAGGAAACACATCCTGCTGCAAACCTACCAAGAAACTTACTTAAATCGTGCCATAACCACTATAAACAGATTCAAAAAGATTGAATTTCTGCCTGAGCGCTCAGAAGGAAGAACATCTTCAGAAGGCAACCAAGAAAACCGCGCAGTTCTCTGAGCGTGTTTGGGGTAGCAAGGACGAATCCGTCAGTAGAGGAATTGCCTGAACCAATGATTAAAACCGAGGCTATATCCGATAGGACCAGTCCAGTAAACTTCTAGCAATTGAGTTCGAAAACGCCTTGTAATCGTGCAGTGACGGTTTTACAGACTAACAAACAGTATTCAGGCCTGATATCAGACGACAATATCAAGAAGTACAGGATTCATGACCTTAGAGGTTCACATGCCCTATTTGTAGAGAGTTGGACGGAAAGGTATTTCATATGATGCAGAGAAAGGCGTACCACCTGACCATGCACCTCGCCTGTCGATACAACGTTCCTTGCCTTAGAAAAAGGTGGGAACGCTATGCAAGAGAGATGAAACAGGAAAAGGCTAATGAGGTAGATAGTGGTCAACTACATCAAGGAAAGCAAGAAGTTTATATATGCATTAGACACTGCCATCAAAGACAAGCTATGTTGAAAGATTGAAAAGGACAGTCTGCAGAACCATGAGCAGTTCATAGCTAGCAGCTAGGCTCTCAAAATAAGCTCAAAGATTGCAGGTCATGATTGAAGATAATGATGTTGAGGGATACAAGGAACTAAAAGACCGCATCAGATGGGCAAAGTCCAAGTTTCCTGCATTGAGAAATCTTTAAATGGACATTTTAAAAGTCATGGGAAAGAGTTCGGAGCGAAAGCCCCAAGAATATCAACAATTGCTGAAATTTATTATCTTCGTTCTAAAAACATGAAGTTATGATACTGGAGAAAGAAGAGTTCAGATTTAATCGAGAAACGGGGAATAATTGCGATTGGGAAAAGAAATGCCTCAGAAAAGTAAGACAACAACTATGTTTAAGCCAGATGATGGAGAGAGGAATATTACCATGACGACTAAAAGAATATAATAATGATTGATGGATGAAACATGTGCATTGCCCGTATGTGGAAATTTAGTAGAAACCATGATATTTGTGATGTTTGTCATTGGCAAAATACGGGAGCATTTAATATTGATGGCGGTCCATTAAATGACACTGTGAGCTAAAGAAGCTTACGCAAAAGGCTACTGATTAGATAAACAAGCACCCAGAGAAATTCATGTTTGCTTCTGAATTTTTTTTCAGTCTCGACTTTAAAGTGTTGTAATATATTGTTGTGGCACAAAAAGTAGTGATGAAATGAGTCCACGAACCGAAGACCAAAAAGCGAAAAACCGTTAATGTCGAAGTTAAAGCAAGAATCGACTCAGAGTTGAATAAACATTTGGAAGATTATTGCTTACAAAAAAAAGACCACTGTACAGAAGTGGTTAGAAAGGCATAAAATTAGTTTTAGGTCTTGAAAATAACAATGCATAATCTTCGCCAAAGTTGTGATTATATTGTTATCGCAGACGAAAGAAACTCTTCTTGAAATCAGCTTATATCAGAAAGAGCTTTGTCATACCGCAAAGAGTTTTTATTATGGCAAAGTTTTAAAACCTCTTGACCTTTTGGTGACACGGTTATATAATTGTGTTACCAAGAAAGAGGTGATGACACAGGTGCAAAAGTCGGAAGACCGAAAAGTGAAACCGCAGAAATAATACAAGACTTCGTGGCGACTGATGAAGAAGTAGTAATGTTAGAGTATTGTAAAGGAACAAACAGGAAAGACGAAGACTTAAATTAATGAGAATTAGAAAGGTCTACAACGAAATAAAAAAGTAGTCAACCCTACCGCCAAACAGATGGTTCTGTCACCACAGAAGTGTTTCTGCATGAAATATTATATCATGCTGAGACGCTCTTTTCAAGATACACGAAGGAGGCTTTTATAATGGCAAAATTGAACTTTTTAGAGTTACGAAGATTACCGAACTAGTGTTGAAGAAACTGTGAGAGCATGGACTTGATTCACAATTGACAGCAAAAGAGCCTGGAATTGGGATAGTCAGTGTGACTTATAGAATTTATTGCTCAAGATAGCTCACAATTAGCTGTATTTTGAATCTATCATGTACAGAATGGGAGAATCTTAAAGATGAGCATCGTAGCATTAGTTGATAATTATATTAAAGGGCTCAAAAATGAACCAAATTTTAAAATGGTTCAGCAAGAACGACAGAAGTAGAATTGTTGAAATTTATTTCAACTTAAAGATTGTTGTCAAATTTTGGATATAAAAACAGCATGCAGTAAAAGAATTCAAAGGGGTCGTTACTACCGACCTCCTTGCAAATGGAGGAGTCCACCAATCTCATCAACGAAGCGAATTTTCTATAACCGAGCTCAATTCGCAAACCAGAAGCAGAGAAATTTGCTGATTGGGTCACTATGAGGTTTGCCCTCTATTGTAAGCATGGCGCTTATAAGGACCGACCATGGCCTATACATCACACATAACAAGCTCAAAGATTCTGTTCTTTGTTGGCTGGTAATCAACTGGAAAGAAAAGAAGGTCGCACAAACACTTCCCCTGGAAGCTTGAAAAAGCTGTACTGTCCGTTTTGAAAATTATAATGAAGCTGGCGCGGACTATTTTGATGAACTGCAGATGATAGAAACTTACTGACCATTTAGAGAAACATAAACAATTAAAATCAGAACGTGCTTTATTGACTTTGATGAAAAACACATCTTACCAGCAAGAAAGGCAAGCTCCAACCAACAGCCAATAAAACGATACTGGTTATGTCATGAAACACCTAACGAAAAACACAATGGTCTGGCACACAGACCCTCATCACCAAAGGCCGTAAACCTTTAGACTATTATTTATTCACTATGCCCCAACTGTATGGAATCCCGTACGTTTTCTTTTCGCCCTGGGCATGGCGTTAAAAGGTTCAAACATTGACGTCCGTCCTATCAAAGCGGGAGCGACTGCATGAGAACACCCAAAAGCCTAGCGTAGAGGAAAGGATTTCAAATGAAAAAAGAACAACTGGCGCATCGGCTTAACTGAAGACCGCCTCAAGTCTTCGCTTTGCATGGTGCGGATATCCAAAAGTTAAAGGATGATGTGGCAAGTAAAGATAGCGAATTGGAGAGCGCACAGCCGACAACGATAAAGACTTGAATGATTTGCAAAGAAAAAGGCGCAGATGTTAAGATATTCTGTGCTAGTAGACCTCTACAAGCTAAGTACAAGCAAGATACAGCGCTTTGAGACGAAACTATAGCGGATGAAACAAATCTCGCTTATCTGATGCTGAGTTGATAAAGCTGGCGTTCGAGACGGAAATTGAGAAAATCTAAACAAAGACGAAATCGTAGCGGCAATTGATTGGCTTGATTGCTAAAATTGAAGCTCAGCGTGCTAAGAGTCCATCTCTTTAACGGGGAGAAACAGCCCAACAGATGTAAAACCAAGAAGGATGCGCGTGCTAATTTGAATTGGGAAATGCCATGAGCAATCCTAACTTTAACCTAACTCAATTTTAGAACAACAAGGAGAAAATAACCACGGCTAATGAACTACAAAATTTAGACACGATTACACCTCACAATGCCTACATGCAACAGTACACGGTCAGCAACTGTTGTCCAAAGTGGTATCGCAGTATCAGATGAATGTCTCTAAAACATTGGCATCCGGTGGTCTACCAATATGCCTTCTGAAATGACTCATCAACATGATTCTGAGGTTCTCGGAAATGGCGACAAAGCCCTTGTGAAACTGGGAAAATCACTGCTGGAGCAGAGCATTGCTTGTGTTCTTATCGTGGACGTGGCTGGGCTGCTAACGAACTGACTGGTATTGTAGCTGGTTCCTGACCAGTCCGTGCTATCTTGAACCGTAATTAAGCCACTGGTTATGTGTGAAGACCAAAAAAGCCTTGATTGCTACCTTGAATGGTATCTTTGCTACTGAACTGGTGGAGAAGGCGCTTGAAGAAACTCACGTATCAGACCAATCAAAAGCGTCTACTGCATCGATGCAGCTATGGTGCTTGACGCCAAACAATTGCTTGATCGCTGATCGGGTTACTGCGATTGGCAGCACTCCAGCGGTTTATACAAAACCACAAAAGACAACTTGATTCAATACATCCAGCCAACAGAATCGCGACTATCAACATTCCAACTCTACCTTGGTTACCGTGTCACTGAGGATGGTATTGCACCAACAGAGATGTTGACACTACCTTTTCCGCAGAATTCAATCGATCTCAACAGAAACCATCAGGATTGACTACATTTTGAAACTTCTCGTGAAGCAGCTAACGACATGATTTACACCTGTCGTGCCTCTTGTGATGCACCACGGTGTGAAATGACTGGCGCAGAAGTGGCTGAAACATCACCCATCAAACACTGACTTGGCTAAATTCAAGAATGGCAACGTGTTTACGAGCCTAAGAACATCGGTATTATCGCTCTGAAATGCAAAATTGGCAAATAGATTGGGTAACAGAATATGATTCAGAATTGGAAACAAGACAACACAATGTACTTGATCCTTTATGCGTTCGGAAAAATGCGTCAGGATAATTATTTTCAATGATAAGGAAGTTCTTCACTACGGCTTTCACCGGCGCAGAAATGATTTGAATTATATCTACCAAGACAGTGTGCCTGGACGTTTAGAGAACCAAGGATATGACTAACGACTTACTGGACAAGGTCAAGGAGCAAAGCGTGCTTGCTGAAAAGTTGCTTAAGATGACTTTCGTTAAGAGTATCAAATGGGTGATACGACAATCGAAAAGGTTAGTCCTTGCGAAATGATCCAACAAACGAAACAAGTGCCGTCACTTGAGCGCCGCGCGTTGAATCGTTTTAGGAAGCTACTAAGACCGAATATAAGATAGTCTTTTTTTTGATTGCTTGTATGACTGTAAAATGACGGTTATACAGAGGCAGATAGATGGTTTGATCAGAAAGCGTGCTATTAGGAGGACCCCGTAGGATTTCACAACGAGCAATAGTTCAACGAACGGGGAGCGATCATCGTCAACGCTGTGATATGAAACTCTTGCTCTGTTGTTCATGATATCCTGCAGGTTGCAAGATTGAGGTGACTGATAGAAATGGGCACGTTAGCGTTACACGCTCTAACAAAATGGCTGATCAGTATTGCCCGCACCAAGAACAAAGCAGGCAAGCCGCGAGTGGCAGTTTTGATATCGTAGTTTCGCAAAGTTTGGCGCAATTCATTAGGAAAATGCGAATCATGCGAAAGTAGACTGATTTATGAGGCAGACCTTGAATTACGAAGGTACAGAACTAAAATCTAATGTGAAGGAGAGAACGTCATTGGTGTTTCTTATACGGATCATTGGGCGGAGTTCATCACCAAAGACAAACATCGTCAAATTTTGGGAAAAGTGCTCATGGAAAACAAGGCGAACTTTGCAAAAAGTTATCATCTAAAAGCCATATTGAAGTATCTGACGGACTTATAAGCAGAAAGTTTATAACAGCACCACTATGCCCTACTGCTGAGTACGGGCATAAGACAACAATGGTGGTTTTGTCTGTAAGCTCATAAAACGGTTGAAGATACCAAAGCGATAAGGAAAATCGTGTCCGTGATAAGTACGATGGCTTTACAGAAAGGTAGTATAGGAAATGGCAACAAAGGCTTTCGGTTAGTCGAGGAGTTGGCAGTCATATTTGGCGTTATATCCATCAGGATTGCACTGGACAGCGAGAGCAAGGCTTCAAAGAGCCTTGTTTTTATCCATGTTGTTGATACTAAGTACACTCCAGAGGCCAATAAATATGTGAAAGGTTCTAAAGTGGATTTGTCTTATTTTCCTTCTAAGAAAAGCGTAGCGAGTGTTTAGCAACGGTGAAGAATTGAGTTATAAACTCTACACTTGCTGACGATTCATTTATTTGACCGTCAGTATGAAGTGGTTGACAACGTTCTGCATTGTATTTTTAACGTAAGCACACGCTAGTTAGAAGAGGAACATCAAACAACGTGAATTGAAAGAAAGAAGAGGTAAAAGATGGATAATGGATGAAACGTCTCCCATCATGGAGATTTTGAAAGTAACGCTTTTACCAACGAGAAAAAGAGAGGTCTGGGGCTATTTTAGATCCAGAGTTTGAAGAAGCACGGAGCAAAACTAGAACACGAACCAGGAAGGAGCATTTAGCAATGGCAGGAATGGAAACGCCAAACGCACCAGTGCCACATCAACGCAACCTGCAAGACATTGCAACAGACACGCCTTGGCGCATAAAAGTCGTAACAGTACCGCTAGCACCTTTGCTCGGCGAATCAAAGAAATTGATGAAAATCCGACGTAGGAAGATCTTTTAAAAACTAGCCGCGAGCAAGAAAGCCTAATAACTCTTGAAAGTTGAATGAGGCATTCAAGCGTGTTAGGCGAAGTTCTGGTTTATCGCCCAAATACAGGCGAAAAGGCCAACGTAGTCCTTTTCGATAATGTAAGGGCCAAGCAATATATGGTGTCTCAGAAGAAGAATACAAAACGAATGCAGATAATCCGAGTTCATTTGATGTTGTCACATTCTCGATACAGTTGTTATAGACTCACAAACTGTAAAGTCTTTAGCTGCTGATTTGAAAACAACGATCTAGTTGAGTTTGTGACAGGAGTACTGGAAATCAGTTGCGGTGTTAAACCGACTGGCGGTACTGACGTGCAGTCTCAACCCAAGACTACTCAGAATACTTCAAGGTGCTTGAAACAGTTGAATTTAACTATATGGTCTTTACCGGTGAAGACGCTTTATCAAGAAGGCAGCCATCAACTTCATTAAACGCGCAGACGAAGGGACGGTGCTCAATTGGTTGTTGGTGACTCTGACGCTGACAGCAGTGTGACCAACGTTAAAAAACGGTGTTATCTTGTTCGATAAGACGGTTATTGATAAGACTAAAGCAACTGGTATGTTGCAGTACAGTGCAATGTTGGTGTTAAAAAACTGGATCAGAAGAGGTACGAAGATTCTGTTGATGTTGTGGGTCGTCGGTTTATACAGAGACGATCCGTTTTTCAAAAAAAAGGACACTTTGTGTTCACGAAACGTGATAGAGCAGTTAAGGAAAAAAGATATCAACTCACTTGTAATTATCACATCAGAAATTAACTAAGATTTCAAAAAACTGCATACTTCGAACCTTGGACGATATTAGAAAATGATACAAAGCATGTATTTTCGAATATTTCGAAAGCTGGATAACAACGAAGATGGACGTCAAGGTTCAGGCGAATCGTATTCGTTACTAAAGACCCAGGCTCGTGGTTATTGAAGACTTCAGTTGAAGACATCAGTACTACGTGGTGAGTTGAAATGCAGGCTAACGTTAGTTAAACCAGTGGACAGCATGGGAAAAACTGTATATGACAGTTGTAGCAGATTAGGAAAAAGGAGAAGGCATGGCTTTATTTCCAGAAAGGCGTCGCATGCAATCAGTGGTCAAGAAGGTACTGCTTATTCACAGTCAACGGAAGAAATTGTCTATGTTCCACATAAAGGAATCCCAGTCGACAGTTAAGAAGAACATAGAAGTCCGCACCTCAACAAACGTGGTACGCAGGTAAAAGCGACTGGCTCTGGCAAGGGTGCTGTAAGATGACCATTTTACGTGTCGTCACTCAATATCTCATGAAATGGATGTTGGACCTCATAGGAAGAATGGTCGTGATACATCTCTTTGACATCCAAGTGACTAATGATGATGCGACAAGTTCAATCGGTCGTCAAACAACTATCTGCGTGAATGCAACTCCTCGATGAAGTTGTGATGGGTCAACTAAAAAGTTGAGGAAGATTTCTGGAAAGAAGAAGTCAACTTCATTTTTGAAGATGTGACATATCTTTGGAAAATTTAGTACGCCCAAATTCCAGGGTTAGAGAGGACGACAACGGCACCTCAGACTTTTATTGTAGAAAACGTTCAGCAGGAAGAAACAAAGAGGTACACCTTAAACGTTTCCAAATCTTCCTTTGCTGATTTCGGAGTATTGATCGAAAGTCAAATGATACATTGGAAGAAACGCGACAATCATAGCGAAGAAAAACCGTCAAGGTGTGGCTATCCTGAGCGTTCAAACGACATGCTAGGTCGACTGACTTTGATGTCTGGCTTGCGTTGTTACGCCAGACCCAAAAGACGCTCAAGCAATTACAAGTTAATCTTATAGGTACAGTTGGGGATGAAGCAGCAAACTTGAAAGCTATGTTGAAGATTGTGAACATAAAAGCACTAATGCAAGAAACCGGTCGCTTAACGGATCGAGGAAGATATCAATGATCTTGTCGAAGGCTATTAAAAACGACGAGTGGCACGACGCAGAGCTGAGTCAGTGCTACTACTGTTTCGCATCAATTCAACTGGACTCCGTCCTTGGAGTTGAAGCTTATCCAGCGAAAAAGCCTCTGATTTTGCCTTTATCGATATCCGGAGCAAAGCTGAAAGAAGAATGCCACAGAGTATGGAAAAGAAAAGCAGGAGGAAGGAGGAGACGGTAGAGAAGACATACATGATGCAAAACGCTGGCGCTTTGAGATACTCTAGCCTTTTAACCGAATTAATAGCACAATCAACAGGACTACATTGCTGTCTCGGAGAGCTGGACAGACGTGTCAAGAAGATGCGACGCAAACTGCAACGATTACTAAAGCCGCGCAGATATGCTCAGCATTCTTAACTGCAGCCTCAAAGTTATCTAGCCCTGTAGCGCCTAAAATGGCGACACTCTATCGCCCTAAACTTCCTTCGGTTCTGGGCTCTTGTTGGTGGCCTTGGTGCTGCTACATCCATGCTTGGTCGAATGACCTCATTTCTCGTAAGAAGCTTGTAAATTTCATGGTTGCTATCTCAAGCCTTGAGGCAAATGGCCAATTTAATGAGTTGGTCTCGATTAAGTCAGGCGACGATTATATTCCGACTTGCGTGGCAAGGCTAAGACAATATGAAGACGGATCCAAGACAGGCCAAGAAACTTCAAGATAGTATCACGGCAGCAGCACAGCGCCTGGGAAGGACTGGCTTTGGCATCATGGCAGACCTCAGTGGCTACACCACTGCTCACAAGCCGAGTAGCCTTTAAAAGCAATGATGGAAGCTTTATTGCTCGCTGAACAGTTGAATAAACTTTATAAAATCGGTGGTGCAAGTCTAGAGCAACAAAAAGCAGGACTTCTCTCACGCACACAGGCGCTTGTCTCAGGGTCTTCGCGTGAGGAGTTCAATTTATGATGGAAAACGGCTCTGGTCATGCCCAAAAATCTCGCTAGACATCTTGGTGTCAGCGTTGTCAATTGAGGGCAATGGCTACAAGATGGTCAATTAACTGGAGATATCCTTAAGAGTGCTCTTGGTTTGTCAGCAGCTGAAAACAAACGCTGAATTTTATGAAAATGCCGATGACCTTTGCTGATATGATGACCGGTTGGTAACGTTGCCTCACACGCATTTTCAGCCTTTTAATTCAAGCATGGCAAGAGTTCGCAAACAGTACTGCTGACAGAACTTCATGCAGGTTTAGAAACCGCTATGTTTGTGATTGGCCAGATAGCTTTGTGGCTTTTTAACTTTTGTTGCAGGTTGGAATTGAAAGACTGAGAACATTAACTTTGTAATTACTGCTTTTAATAATGGTCGCAACTCGGTAGCTACCATAGTAGGTATTGCCATATTTATAGCAGGTATGATTTGCGCAGGCCCATGGGCGTTAGTCTATTTAGTTATGATTGGTATTATTGCTGTCGCGTTTTAACTGCCACAGCCTAAACGCTATGGGGATTTTATTCTAGACGTTGCAGCTGCTATCGTTGCAGTCTTTGTCTTGTTGGAACAATAGTTTATGACATCATTATGTTCGCGTCATCAATCTCGTCATGTATATGATTGCACTTGATGAACCTCTTCACAGCCATTTACAACATTGGTTTAGCAGTTGCGGAATTTTTGAGAAATGCCTTTAAACACTCCGATATATTCCATCAGAAAGTTATTTAAACTGTTTGTTCAACTGTATTAGATTATTTTGCTTCGTTTGTTGATGGGTAGTCAATGTAGCGCAATCCATCGGTACGCTTTCTTTTATAGCCGGTGCAGACATGGCTATAGCTATCAACTGGATCATTGACGCTTAAATAAAAATACCAGGAGTGAATCCAGGAAAAGTTGGCGAAATGGGCTACATGTCTAATGACGGTAATGGCCAATGGTATTCGTCGATGGAGAGATGTTTAATCCAGGAGAGGCCCTGGATGATTATGAATCTTTGACGGCATGTGTTAACATGATAACTCCAGGCAGTTTGGATGGGATGGCAAACTTTTCTCAACTGCTGGCAATGCTTTTTAGTGGTACTAAGGCTTTTGGTCATGTGTTAGTGATGCTAGCAAGGCTTGCGATAAGATGAAAGGTCAAGACGAACTTGCTTCTAAATTTGACCAATGAACCAAACACCATCAGGAGCTGGTGTTCTTCTGGTGGTGTGGTGGTCTTGTGACAAGCTGGAAAAAGGCAAGAACATTGGGAACGTCGGTAAGATTGAAGATGAAGTCAAGCTGAAAGACGAAGATATCAAGATGATGCGATGTTGCAGAACGAAAATACATCATTGATTACCAAGTTTTAACACCTCAAGTTAGTGTTAAATATGAGTCTCAAAAATAGCGCTACTGAACAGGATATCGATGATTTAGTTGACAGAATTGGAAGAAAAGATTGTCGGTTTGGTCGATAGCGATCTAGGAATTGTAGAGGTAGAAAGAAATGGCGATTGGTATTGCAGAGCTAAAGGTCAGGTCACACAACTTCCTGTCAATCCAGAAGAGTTAAAAACGAAGAATAGCGCAAACTAACGATCCACAACGAGTATTGTGCTAGGAGAAATAACCCAGATGAGTTTTCCTAAACTCCTGAGGTTACTTTCACTCATTCTTCCCCGAGAGACACTTTTTCGCTCTTATGTCCTGAATAAATCATGTACGCCTGAGACCTATGTTCGACTCCTAAAGAAAATCATGGACGGAAAGAACCTGTCGCTTGATTATCTCTTGGCGTGGTATCACTATGCTTGCGACAGTTGAGAGTTTTGAGCAACAAAGAAAGCTGGTATTCTGAGGATGTTTATTACGACATCACTTTCAAAGAGTACAAGATGGCCAAGGCTCGGTTTGAAAAATCGAAAAAGAAGGTATCAGAAGAGAAGAAAGCTAGTCAGCCTCAGAAAGAACAAGCCCCTCGACTAAGAAAGAAGTGACTATTGGCAAAGGTGCTCGTCAATGGGCAGCTGCATAGAGATAGTTACGGAGAAGGCCCAGGTCAAACTGAGTCAAATGCAACTCAGGCTTTGTCAATTATATCAATATGAAAGGGTCGCATCCTTATCACGTTACCATGCTGGATGGTGGCTGGCGTGGTTGGGTTACTGCTGATTCGGTGCAAGTCCTATGATGGAATTTCTGATTCAAGATGTGAATGACGGTAAAGTCTTTGATATCACTGAGTTGGTCGGAGGTGTCAAATGGGAAACTAGTATTGATTTTTCAGCCGGGGAAACTTGAGTTTGATATGATTATCGACTCCGCAGGTTGCTTGTAACTTTGGGGATGTTATTCGCTCAAGGTAGATGATAAGGGCATACGGTAAAGTTTTTAAGAAAAAGCGAAATCAGCCAAGAAATGGTCGGTTACTCGCTTATGACAGAATGAGATATCTGAAACACTGACACAATCGTGTTTGAAGCCTCAAGAGTCATGAAAATCTTTTAGTAAGATTTGCGAAATCTCAGAACTTGAGTACAAGATTGTTGATGAAGGAACTGGACGTGTCCGGAGAAAAATCGAAGATAAAAACTTATTTTTGCAATGGTCCAAAATGCTTTGGACTTAACATTGATTCATGGTGGCATGTGGTACATCATCAGAGATAACTTTGGTACAGTCGAGCATATAGCCTTAAATTCGCTGATTACTGATTTAGTGATTGGTGATGATAGCGTAGCTACAGACTTTGACTATGAAGGCTCTATCTGATGATAGTTTCAACTATGTAAAGCTGACTAAAGACAACAAAGAGAGTAAGAACGTGAAGTTTACGTCGTGAAAGACTCTAAGAATGTTGCTCTTTGGGGCAAGTTGCATTAACGAAAAAGTGATGAAAAGATGAATGAGAGTCAGATTCAACAAAAGGCTGAACTCTTATTGAAAGCTAAGAATCATCCTAAAAAGACTTTTTAAAGTTCCTTGTTTAGGACATCTTGAATCAGTGCAGGCAACAGTGTTGTGCTGGATTTTGCTGATTTAGAGTCTGAAGGGATTAAGAAGAACAGCCTTGGCATCATCTCTAAATGTACTACAAGTGGGATAAGGTGCATACAATGGATTTAGAATTGAGGACGCTGGAATAATGGCAGGAGAGTTATTAGTACGTCTTTTAGTGCAAGGAGTAGATGATGGAAACAGACAGAACAGACATTGTTTTTGGCTCCGTCACATCTGTTTCTCCTTTGACAATCAAGGTTAATAATAAACTTGAAATCCCTGAATCCTTTTAGTTTTAAGTCCGATGGTTAAAGAACTAAGCACTGGAGATACTGAAGGGACAACAAGAGATGGATTGTTTTTCGTGATCTTGAAGCAGGAGACAAAGTCTTAATGATTAAAGCCCAGAACGGGCAATTATACTACGTTTTACAAAGGATGGAGTGAAGATGGTAGATATACGAAACATTGAAGAAGTTGTTTTGCCATCCTACACTTATCAAGTGAAAAATGGCAGAATACACGGATATATTGACGGCTTAGAAGCCATGAGGCAAGCAGTTGAAAAGATTTTACTTACAGAACGGTTTGAGTGGGTGATCTACTCTTCAAACTACGGAGTAGAATTGAGCGCTTGATTGGAAAAGCCTTATGATTTTTGTAAAAAGCTGACCTTGAGAGAACAATTTCTCAAGCCTTGTTAGTTGATACAAGAATTAAAAAGTATCCAAAAATTTCTTCATCGAGCAACAAACCAAGGACAGTTTGCTTTGTGTCTTTGAAAGTCCATACTATATCCGGTTTATTTAAAGTTGAAAAGGAGGTGACGCTGATTAATGATAGGTGATTTCTTAGAAAAATACACGTTTGATTATCTGATGAATGACGCTCTTTCTCGTGTCAATGAAAATATTGATACACGGGAAGGTTCTATCATCTATGACGCATTAGCCTGCTTGTTACGAGTTAGCTGGTTTTTATCTGCAGTTGAAGAATCACTGCTAGATACATTCCCACAAACTGCTATCGGTCAATACTTAGACTATAAGGTTGAAGAGTTTGGCCTACATCGTTATCCGTCAAAAAGCAGTACGCTTTGTGGAGTTCAAAAAAACGAGAGAAAGGAAGGCGTACAAATCGCTTTTGGGTTCTCGTTTTGCGACACTGACGATGCTGCACTCATCTACAAGGTAGTTCGTGCAACTAATGTAGCTGGCAAGTATGAAGTAGAGTGTGAGACGACTGGAGTTGTCGGGAATCGCTACTATGGCAATATCTTACCCTTGGAGAACTACAGGAACCTCGCTACTGCGGTCTTAGGGGAAATTGTTACATCTGGCCAAGACGAAGAAACCGACGATGAATTGCGGAAGCGCTTCTTGATTTACGTTAATGAGAAGCCTTTTGGCGGTAACTTCATCGAGTACGTTCAGCGTGTCCGTGAAATTGACGGTGTTGGCGCAGTTCAGGTCTATCCAGTTTGGAATGGCTCAGGAACAGTTAAAGTGGTTGTTTTAGACAATGATTTGAACCTAGCATCTACCGAGACAATCAAGAAGGTGCAAAACGTTCTGGATCCATTAGAACATACTGGAAAAGGTGTTGGACTCGCCCCTATCAACCACCGTGTGACAGTTACAACTGCGACACGTTTCCCAATTGATATTGAGTTTAAACTTGAGTTGATGACAGGTTATCAGCTAAATCAAGTGAAAGAACTGGTAGACAAGGCCCCTAGAACAGTATTTCTTGGATTTGAGAAAGAATTGGGCGCAATACTCAGATGTCAATACCTACAGTATGAAAATCTATCGCTCGCAGTTAATGGCCAGACTACTGACCATCAACGGTGTTGCTAACGTGGATAAGATGAAACTGAACAACCGTGAAGCTGATTTAGCGCTTGTTTTACAGGACAATTACAACAATTGCCGTATAAAAGGAACAGTGAGGACGGTTTAATGGTAAAAAGAAGTAAACTTATCTGGAATACGTTCCAGATTACTACGAGGACGTCAAGGATATGAAAGAACTGATTCGGTCTGAAAAATGCACTATTTAAAGACTGGACTGTCTCTGTTAGAGCAATTCATCAAGAACCAGTTTATTATGCTCTGTAGATGTTCCTACTTTAACGAAATTTGAAGAAGTCTACGGTATTGTTGCCCACGCTGACGATACGTTGGAGTGGAGAAGAGAGCGTGTTTTGTTGCGGATCAATATGAGACCACCCATTTTCATGGTGGTTTTTAATTCGCAAACTAGACGACCTTTTGGCAAAGGAAAGTATAAAGCTTCAGTAGATTTGCTAATCAGGTCTTGCTGATTGAGTCTGGAGCGGAGAAACGAGCGGACTTTTTCAGGGAGTCGGTTATTTTCGTCAATGCAATCAAACCAGCAAATATGGGATATACGCATATCCCAACAGTAACAGAACAAGTCAAGCTGAAAGAACGGTTATTCAAGACGTCAGTAGATTCTTGCCAGAGCAGGTTATGCAGTTGTAGGAGTGACACCTTTTGAATAGGAAGGCCCACAAGAGGAGGTTTTATTCAGTGATTAAAGAAACATTATTTGCCTCGATTACTGATACTGTATTAGCTAAAAATAAGAAAGCTAGATTAAAGTTAGCAATCAAATTGTTTCAATCCAGACGAGGATAGACAATTTGTTTTTGTAGAATTTTTAATACCAGATTCGGTCAGAGAGGTCACGAAAGTGGAGTTGTTAGATGTATCAAACGTTGTTCTATCTGTGATAGATGTGTACGTTCCTATTGAAACAACGACACGGTTCAAGTATAAATTGGAGGTGCTAACAGATGGTTAAAACTTGGAGATCAAGGGATATCATTGGAGCAGAGGATGCGCAACGATGGGAAAAACAGGCTGACGCAACCCACCGTCATAAGGTTGCTGAGTATTGATGGTCTTGAAGCGATTATCGGCAATCAAACAACAAAATAGCGAATCAAGCTAGACTTAACTAGTCGTCAATAACAGAAACTAACCCTCATAGTGTCACGAAAGAGCAAGTAGGGCTAGGGAATGTTACGAATGTTGAGCAAGCAAGTAAAGTTGATTTTCAAAGTCATTCGACCAATCGCAACAATCCTCACGGTGTCACAAAGACGCAGGTTGGTTTTGGAAACGTCACTAATGTGGAAACAAGCTAGTAAGCAGGAGTTCAACGCTCACGCTACTAATAGTACAATCCACACAATGTGACGAAATGCAAATCGGTCTAGCGAATGTGACGAACGTGAGAACAAGCCAGCAAGACTCGATTTTGACGCTCACGCAAGAGACACAACCAAACACATTACTCAACAGAGAGAACTTCTGGAATAGCAAGGCAGATAGTCGTGCGTTGACAGACCACAGAACAGGAATAATCCTCATGGCGTTACAAAGACACAGATTGGTCTAGATAACGTGGTCAATGTTGAACAAGCGAGTAAGAGTGAGTTTAATTCTCATTTGCAAAATTCGACTATTCACGTATCAAGCGTGGATAAGAACAGATGGAACAGGGCGCAGTTGACTAAAGCTAACCGAAGACAACGGAGGCGCTCAGAGGGTGAACGGCGACTGGAACAATGTGGTGGAAACAGGTATGTATACCGGTACAGGTTTAAAAATTCACCAGAAGGTAGAGGAGTATCTCTGTGTGACCGTAACGAAAATGGATGGTCAGAATGTGATGCAAGGCAAGTTGATAATACGACACATTTACTGCTGTTAGAACAAAAGTGAATGGCACCTGGGGAAGTTGGCAGTGTTCCCAGGCTAAAGATTAAGGTAATCCTATTCAATTTGAACCTGGTGTGGAAGCTTCCCCACTAGCAAAAACCAGAGGACAATAAGATTTATGTTTTTTGAAACTTATGTTATGGTTCGGATTACAATAACAGGGAATTCTCCAAAAATGCACTTAGAAAAAGACTCTTTATCTAATGCAAGAAAAACTATTTTTATCTACCAAAAAGAACTGGCAAAAAGGAATTTCGTTTTAGAAAACCATTACAGCAGTACTGAATCATGCCGATGCACAATATGCCAAAATCACTAGGGACCGAATATGAAGACGATTTCAACAGCTTTTTGATAATGTTACTGGTCTTTGTTTCGCCTCTCCACCTGAAAAATTGAATCAAGCTACTGCGATATGGTCGCATGGTTAATAGATTATAGGTACCCATATTAGCACTTTAAAGAAAGGAATTGAATAACATGGAATTTTTAGTAGAAAAACAAACTTTTTCGAGTTGACAAAAACAGTAGTAACTATCCGTAAGGAACAAACCTTTCTCGTATTACACTCGTGAGATTAGATGGAGACCACCAAGGCGATTCTGATGAAAAATCATTCAAGACAGTCCTAGAGGCAAGTTCGTGCAGAACTTGACCGCAATGAGTGCCATTGTCAAAAACCAAGAACAATTAGCTAAAAACGACTGCAGCGCTTGAACAAGCAAATCAATTATGGGAAGGTATGCAGAAGGTCAGCTTTCACAATACTGACGATATCGAGGAAATCTGCACGCTTGGAAGTGCTTGAGAAACGCAATGGCATGAACACGAGCATGAGGATGAGCAGAGGGACATGAGGAAGCACCTCACCCTGCTGAGGCAGAAACACGTTGCTGAACCTGTCCCAGCAGCCTCAATTCAACCAGGAACCCAACCAGCTGGCGAAGTAGCCACAAACGGAGTTCCTAATGTGGTCGTATCTGAACCAGCACCAGTGCACAACTGACTGCTGAACAACCAGTAGGCAGAAGCGCCTACCCAACCTGCACCAGCAGTAGAGCAACCAACAGAAAAGCGAGACAGGACATGAAATTCCTACACCGACAAGCGTAGCGAGCACTAGTGAAAACAATGAGGTAGCAACAATGAGTGAAAATTACATTAGATCAAGCTAAAATCGACATGTACATTAACTTGCTGGAAACGTGGAGCGATTGACTTTCATTTCTGTCAATAAACGCTTCCGAGACCGTGTACGAAAAGAACTTGCGCCTTGGATTGAGCTATTTGGCGAACTAGCGAGGTGTTTATGGACGTCTTACAACAAAACAGAGTATTTCTTCATGAACGTGCTACCAGCGGCTACTCCAATCATCATAGCTTGTGTTGGGTTATAAAGTGCCGAAGAAGACCAAGGAACAGACAGACCAAATCATTTTCTGAATTGAATGATGTCAAGAAACAAATCAAAGATGTCCAGATTACTGCTGACGAGAACAACACAAAATTGATGAAGTACAGGCAAAGCTAAAACTTCACGACGATGCGCACCTTTGTAACGATGAGGATGCGCCTCGATCGTGATATTCTGCAGAGCTATGTCGACGTGGTTTTACTACTAAGGATGAGTTCTACGTAGTTGAAAACATGCACTGTAGCTTCATAAGCTTTGGGTGGCAATGGCTATACAGTACACTTGTACAACAATTTGAGTCGTTGCAGATTAGAGATGACATCTTAGTTGAAGATGAGAAAGGGCGCAGAAATGGTTGTCTGCTACTAAAGTTAATACAACCAATTTGGTTCAAATTGATGGTGGCGACCTTATTAAGCAGGAGATTTGTCCTCTACTTTGGGATTTGAATTACAAGATGAAAATTTTCGTGTATTGCTTCTTGAGGGGCAAGAAGCTCTTATCACCCTAACAAAAGATAAGATGTTGTTGGAAAGACAGCAATCGTCACAGATCAATCTATAGCTTTAATTTAGATAGCATTCTGCCAAACGGTAAATACGTGTGTAGAAATTTCGGTTGGGGATATATCTTTCCAAGCGATCGGAAAAACTTACATAGAAATTGAAAGTCAGATAAAGAATTGGTTCTTGAGGTGGTCTCATATCCTCAAAGAGCTGGATATCGCAGAAGAAGTTAAAAGACAACTTAGCGAAGGTGGAGGCTGTCCGGAAATTCAGATCTGCTCATGTACTACAAACCTAGGAAAGGTGTAAAACATGGATACAAGTAAATTAATTGCATTCTGCTCAGGCATTGGGAGCGGATAGCAGCTGATGAAGCAGTTGGTCGATACAAAGATTGACAACGCTACGTTAATGCGGCTATCGAGCAGGCGAAAAAGAACGGTAAAAATGACATTCTTGGTGATGGAGCATCTGAACAGTATGATACACTCAAGGAAGTTGCTGAAAAATCGCTAGCTTGAGTGGAGATGTTGAGACTGCAGTCGTACATTGGCGGATCTCGGTCGTCGTGATTGACGAATTTGCCAATGTTGACCTAGTGGCAAACCTATAATGCAGCGAAAAGCGTGATTGCTATGAATAACCTGTGAAAATCTAGCAACAGCTATTGGTACAGATATCAAGGATATCAAGACGCGTTACGCAATCCAAAAGAAGAACTTCATGAAGCTAAACTGAGATAGATTATTCTCAGATTGTCAGCATGAAGAGCTTTGAAAAGCATTATCTAACTGAACATCAGAATATTTCTCATCTAGCTACTAAAGCGGAGGTAATCACAAAACTAGATAAGATTGATTTTCGACCTGTTTTAAACGTGACGTTGTCACACACAACGATTTGGCTGGCAGAAACTACCTGACGGAACATCAATCGCCAACTGACGGCGCACCTAACCCGTTCGGCGTCTTATTCGACGGATTATTAACTATTGATCGCAAGAATAAAAATAGTATCCTTAGATACATGGATTTCGTTTGACAATAAAAATTATGCTCCCAAAATGACAATTTGAGCATTAGTTACGAAACCAACTGGCTTATCAGAATATGTTGTTTAGACTTCAAAATAAAGGGTTAACCGTGATGACTTTGTGAACGTTAAGAAGATCACGTCAACGCAAGTCATACTTGCTATGTGTATAGAGTACTTTACATTACCCAGTTAATTCTATGTTCGTTAAGACAATTGGCTACTCAGAATATGCGCAGGATAGCTTAATCGGTTCCAGTTGTACAAGGTAAAATAATTTATGACAATTATTCAAAAACGTTTAGTTTTATCGGATTCGGAGAACAGAAATGAGATTATTGTTTCAAAGGGTACAAGTTACTACTCGATAAAAAGAACATGAAAATCTTCAACTTACTAGCGATTCTTACATCATCTTATTTTAGATACTATAGAAAAATAAGTCAAAAGCTAGTAAAGAGTTCAGTGATGTCTAGTGGAGCAACTTTTACAAGTAAGAATACAGATATTTTGATTGCATCAATATATCTTGGAGAGACTCACGCATTATTCTATAATAATTTTTATTGAGACTACAAAAATCATTATTAAACAATGTATGGCAATTAGAAAGGAACTGATTGTCGACCTTCAGACTAAAAACTGTTAGTGACGCTGGAGAGAGCATCTACTGATGGCTGGAGGACTTCAAATTACACCAGCAACAACGATAATATTAATAATCTAAAGACGGGATATACATATTCTGGAGTACTCAATAATATTAGTTAATCAACAAAGTGGATATAATTTTAATCATCAAAATTTATAATCGAGGTTTTCTGGAAAAATATTAGCTGGCTCCGTCAAAAATTTGGATGCTGTTCTGTCTCCAATAAATGGACCAATTAATTATGCATTGTATCGCTATGGAATAAATGATATGGTATAGGTGATGCTAGTAAGATTAAATCATTTCAGACGATCATATCAATGTTATCAATCGATTGCTGGCAAAAGGCAGTAAACCTGTACTCATGAGTACTCAAGCTGAAATTTGAGAATTACAAAACGATTTGGTTCGAAGATTAATGCGATAGCCGACAACATCAAGAAGGATTTAGCTGCAGAATTGGGATTGCCATGTTTAGTGATTATAATGCAGTACACAAAATATTTTGAATAATTCAGAATATAAGACGAAATTAATTCCTGATATGTGTCACTTGGAGACTTGGCCATCAAAAAGGGCAGAATTCTTAGCTAGTCGTTGATTCCTCAAACGGTATTTGGCTCGAGGGTTAGTAAAATTGGGTATCAAAAATAACAAGGCGGCATCAGATTTGAATTATTCAGATTATTTGACTGATGAACAAAAAGAAGTCAAGTGGATTAATAGAACAATAACTTTGATTTAGAAGGTCAACTAAATTCCGCTCAAACAAAGACAATGTTTGAGGTCTCGGTTTATATTGAACGTCCGTCAATTGTCCACTATTTTGGAGAACAACGTGATTGTGACATCAAATGGACAGTCATTATCAGATGAGCTGTGCTCGATATCGGATTTTATCGAATTGCAGCTAAGAACATCCCTGGAGTTACTAGCAAATTCCGTGGCTTGAAATTTAATTTGAAGGAGGTGTAACATCGCCGATTGACGAAGCTGAAAAATCGCTCATAGTCAGGTAAGCGACGATTTTGTTCTCTTTCTTCTTATTATCATTCGATATCTAATCAAAACTTCGGACAAGCGAGAGAAGGGATTATGGATTTTGCACGAGCAATCAAAGAGCCGACTCTAACAGACGAGAAAGAGCGTTTGATGACTCACCTAGAAAAACACTACTAGAATTGACAACTAATCACCATCACGGTCGGAGACATTCAAAAGAAATGGTCGCGATGAACGACCGCATGGAAGAAATCGAAAAAGGAGAATAACATGCAACAAATCAATGAAATTTTACTCAACGGAGCAGTCAGCATCCTGGTTATTTTTGGCTGTGGCAGTCAAGGCGGTCAAAAGACTACACTCCATTCAAAAGGGGTGGGGAAAAGACCATCAAGATCGTTGAAATCTTGGCCAAGAACGCAGTAAATGCCTGACTGAGCAAGTCGCCTCTGTAACTGGTTTTTTAAAGGCAGAAGAAAAGTTGGAACAAGCCCGCACTAAAATTCGTGCAGAGCTCAACAATATAACATCAGCATGACTGACAGGACTTGGATACCTTTGTGAGAGTCAGCAGTTAAAACAGATGAATGATGCGTGGAAAGGGAATAATTATGACATTAAATATTGAAACAGCTATTGCTTGATGTATGCTGCAAAGGGCAAGTAAGCTACAGCATGGATTACCGTAATGGTCCAGATAGCTACGATTGCTCTTCTGCTATATTACGCCTTACACGAGACGGTGGCGCTGTATCTGCTGGTTGGGCAGTCAATACAGAGTACGAACATGACTGGTTGATTAATAACGGATACACATTGATCTCTGAGAACACGCCTTGGGATGCTCGTCGTGGTGACATCTTCATCTGGGGTCGTCGTGGGATATTCTAGCGGAGCTGGCGGATCACCGGCATGTTTATCGATGAGAAACAATATCATCCACTGCTAACTACCGCTTGATGGAATCACTGTGAATGACCATGACGATATTTGGATGTATGCGGGTCGACCATATTACTATGTACCGTTTGACAAATCCAGATGCTGCTCCAGAAGAAGTGAAAGCTGGATGGCAACGTGACTCTAAGGATATTGGTATCACCAATGCGAGATGGAACATATCCTGCTGGTGAATTTGAATTTATTAGAAGAAAACCGTTCTTGGTTCTACTTTGATGAAAATGGATATGTGTCAGACAAATGGCTGCAACATACAGATGGTAAATATTATTGGTTCGATGATGCTGGTTATATGGCCACGAGCTGGAAGAAAATCGCTGGCGTAGGTACTACTTTTAACCGCGATGGTTCGATGCAGACAGGTTGGATTAAGTATTACGATAATGGTGATTATTGTGATGCTACCAACGAGTGATATGAAATCCGATACGTTTGTACGATACAATGACGGTTGGTATCTGCTTCTACCAGATGGGCGTATGGCAGACAAGCCAGAGTTCACAGTAGAGCCAGACGGCTTGATTACGACGAAATAAAATGTGATATAATGGTTGAACAACATTAACGAAAGACATTTGAGGGCAGAAAGGTTCCTGCCGCACCTTGAAAAAGGTATCTGAGATGCTGGGTACACCGACCAGCCAAGTGTCCGTTATTTCAAAGGAGGAGCTTAAATGCTCCTTTTTATTTAAAATTTCAAAAATAAAAACGAAAGGAAAACTTTCTAAAAATGTTTATCTACCGCAGAGCTCAGGCTTAGCGGTTTTTGTTTGCTCTGAAACAAGAAAATATCTAACTGACCGACATTGATGTCGGTAGCAAAGTCTACAAATAAATGGTTTGTCTGAAAAATTGACTTGTTGGTATCAACAAATAGCTTTATAAAGTCGCTTAGTTGTCAATTTTGTTGATGTCAACAAAATTAGAGTTTGTATTTTTGCAAAAACACGCATTTTTGAACGATTAGAACCAGAAATTACAATCCTATTCTTCAAAAAAGCGTTTTCTTGAAGAATAGGGAGACTAAATAACGAGTATTACTTTGTCAAAAACGGTGTTTTGTCAAAAATAAAACAAAGCAAAAAGGGCATAAGGTTAAAACTTTTGTATTTTTATAGTAAAAATTATATGTATATTATAACGTATAAAGGCTTATTTAAAAGCCTTTTTCGGTGTATATGTGTACATCTATATAGTGCTTTTCAGTTACTCTTAAATAATAGAGCAACTACATTAGTAGCTTAAAAACATGATTAAACCGCTATTCTTAGGAGTAGCGGTTTTTCCTATCAACTCTTTTTCTATTTCCTATCAGTCATGTTATAATGGATAAATACGAAGAATCAGAGTGAGACTATGAAATACAAACGGATTGTCTTTAGGGTGGGAACTTCTTCTCTGACAAATGAGGATGGAAGTTTATCACGTAGTAAGGTAAAAGGTATTACCCAGCAGTTGGCTATGCTGCACGAGGGCTAGTCATGAATTGATTTTAGGTGTCGTCAGGTGCCATTGCGGCTGGTTTTGAGCCTAAGTTTAAAAAGCGTCCGACAAAGATTGCTGATAAACAGGCTTCAGCAGCGGTAGGGCAGGGGCTTTTGTTGGAAGAATACACGACCAATCTCTCTTGCGCCAAATCGTTTCTGCACAAATCTTGCTGACCCAGGATGATTTTTGTCGATAAACGTCGCTATACAAAAATGCCCATCAGGCTTTGTCAGTTCTACTTAGCCGTGGTGCGATTCCTATCATCAACGAGAATGATAGTGTCGTCATTGATGAGCTCAAGGTCGGGACAATGACACTCTAAGTGCCCAGAGTAGCGGCCATGGTCCAAGCAGACCTTTTGGTTCTCTTGACAGATGTGGACGGTCTCTATGCTGGAAATCCTAATTCAGATCCAAGAGCCAAACGCTTGGAGCGAATCGAGACCATTAATCTTGAGATTATTGATATGGACTGGTGGAGCTGGCTCGTCAAATGGAACTGAGGGGCATGTTAACCAAAATCAAGGCTGCGACTATCGCAACAGAATCAGGAGTTCTGTTTATATCTGTTCATCATTGAAGGCTGATGCTATGATAGAGGCGGCTGAGGAGACCAAGGATGGTTCCTACTTTGTTGCAGAGAAAAAGGTCTCGCATCCAGAAACAATGGCTGGCTTTCTATGCTCAGAGTCAGGGAACTATTTGGGTAGATAAAGGGGCTGCGAAGCTCTCTCTCAACATGGAAAGAGTCTCCTTTATCTGGTGTTGTTGAGCAGAAGGAGACTTTTTCTTACGGTGATATCGTGACAGTATTTGACAAGGAAAGTGGAAAATCACTTGAAAAGGACGCGTGCAATTTGGAGCATCTGCTTTGGAGGATATGTTGCGTTCTCAAAAAAAGCCAAGGGTGTCTTGATTCACCATGATGACTGGATTTCCATTACTCCTGAAATCCAACTACTCTTTACAGAATTTTCAGAGGTAGCTATGGTAAGTACACAAGAACAATTTGAACAGGTACAGGCTGTTAAAAAATCGATCAACACAGCTAGTGAAGAGGGTGAAAAACCAAGCCTTCTAGCCATGGCTGATCACTTAGTGGCTGCTACAGAGGAGATTTTAGCAGCAAATGCCCCTCGATATGGAAGGCGGCCAGGTAAAATATCCGATGTGATGCTGGATCGTCTTTATTTTGGATGCAGGGCGTATGAAACAATGGCAATTGGGATTCGTGAAGTGGTTGCTTACCAGATCCAATCGGTGAAGTTTTAGAAACCAATCATCTTGAAAAATGGTTTGGTTATCACAAAGAAACGAGGTGGCTATGGGGGTTATTAGTATTATCTATGAAAGTCGTCCAAATGTGACGTCTGATGCGGCTGCTTTGGCTCTTAAAAGTGGAAATGCAGTTGTTCTTCGTAGTGGTAAGGATGCCTATCAAACTGCCCATGCGATTGTTAAAGCCTCTGAAAAAGGCTTGGAGACAACGACCATTCACCCAGATGTGATTCAACTGGTGGAAGATACCAGCCGTAAAGTAGCTATGCTGATGATAGGCCAAGGGCTATCTGAGACCTGCTCATTCCTCGTGGAGGGCTGGTTTGATTAATGCCGTGGTTGAAAATGCTATAGTACCAGTTATCGAGACAGGCACTGGGATTGTTCATGTTTATGTCGATAAGGACGCAGACGAAGACAAGGCTCTCTCTATCATCAACAATGCCAAAACCAGTCGTCCTTCTGTCTGCAATGCCATGGAGGTTCTGCTGGTTCATGAAGACAAGGCAGCAAGCTTCCTTCCTCGCTTGGAGCAGTGTTGGTTGCAGATAGAAAAGAAAGCTGGACTGGAACCAATTCAATTCCGATTGGATAGCAAAGCAAGTCAGTTTATTTCAGGCCAAGCAGCTGAAGCACAAGACTTTGACACCGAGTTTTTAGACTATGTCCTAGCGGTTAAGGTTGTGAGCAGTTTAGAAGAAGCGGTTGCCCATATTGAAGCCCACAGTACCCATCATTCGGATGCCATTGTGACGGAAAAATGCTGCAGCTTCAGCTTACTTTACAGATCAAGTGGACTCTGCAGCAGTCTATGTCAATGCTTCAACTCGTTTCACCGATGGTGGCCAATTTGGTTTGGGGGTGTGAAATGGGGATTTCTACTCAGAAACTGCATGCGCGTGGTCCAATGGGCTTAAAAGAATTGACTAGCTATAAGTATGTGGTTACTGGTGACGGACAGATAAGGGAGTAAGAGATGAAGATTGGATTTATCGGTTTGGGGAATATGGGAGCTAGTTTGGCCAAGGCTGTTTTGCAGGTCAAGACGGGTGCTCAGATTCTCCTTGCCAATCGTAGCCAAGACAAGGTGGATGCTTTCATCGCCAACTTCGGTGGTCAGGCTTCTAGCAATGACGAAATCTTTGCAGAAGCAGATGTGATTTTTCTAGGAGTGAAGCCTGCTCAGTTTTCTGAACTGCTTTCTCAATACCAGACTATCCTTGAAAAAAGAGAAAGTCTTCTTTTGATTTCCATGGCAGCTGGATTGACTTTAGAAAAACTAGCAAGTCTTATCCCAAGTCAACACCGAATTATTCGTATGATGCCAAATACCCCTGCTTCTATTGGTCAAGGAGTGATTAGTTATGCCTTGTCTCCTAATTGCAGGGCTGAGGATAGTGAGCTCTTTTGTCAGCTTTTAGCCAAGGCTGGTCTCTTGGTTGAACTTGGGAGAAGGATTAATCGACGCGGCGACAGGTCTTGCAGGTTGTGGACCGGCCTTTGTCTATCTTTTTATCGAGGCCTTGGCAGATGCGGGCGTTCAGACGGGATTACCACGAGAAACGCCTTGAAAATAGCGTCTCAAACTGTAGTAGGAGCTGGGCAATTGGTCCTGAAAGTCAGCAACATCCTGGAGTTTTGAAAGACCAAGTTTGTAGCCCAGGCGGTTCAACTATCGCTAGTGTAGCTAGTTTAGAAGCACATGCCTTTAGAGGAACCGTTATGGAGGCAGTCAAAAAGCCTACAAACGAACTAAAAAACTAGGTAAATAAGAGGTGGATTTGTCGCCTCTTTATGGTGGTTGATACTCTTCGAAAATCAAACTTCAAACTGCGTCAGCTTCACCTTGCCGTACTCAAGCACAGCCTGCGGCTAGCTTCCTAGTTGCTCTTTGATTTTCATTGAGTATAGAAAATGAGAAGACAAAAAGATTGTCACAAACCCCTATTTTTTTGATAGAATAGAAGTAGTAAAAAGAAATGAGTTAGACATGTCAAAAGGATTTTTAGTCTCTCTTGAGGGACCAGAGGGAGCAGGCAAGACCAGTGTTTTAGAGGCTCTGCTCCCAATTTTAGAGGAAAAAGGAGTAGAGGTGCTGACGACCCGTGAGCCAGGCGAGGTCTTGATAGGAGAGAAGATTCAGGGAAGTGATTCTGGATCCAAGTCATACTCAGATGGATGCTAAGACAGAACTCCTTCTCTATATCGCCAGTCGCAGACAGCACTTGGTGGAAAAAGTTCTTCCAGCCCCTTGAAGCTGGCAAGTTGGTTATTATGGATCGTTTCATCGATAGTTCCGTTGCCTCATCAAGGGGATGGTCGTGGCTTGGATATTGACGCCATTGACTGGCTCAATCAGTTTGCGACAGACGGCCTTAAACCCGATTTGACACTCTATTTTGATATCGAGGTGGAAGAGGGACTGGCTCGCATTGCTGCTAATAGCAATCGTGAGGTCAATCGTTTTGAGTTTGGAAGGTTTGGACTTTGCATAAAAGTTCGTAAAGGCTATCTTTCTTCTGGACAAAGAAGGAAATCGTATTGTCAAGATTGATGCCAGTCTCCCTTTGGAGCAAGTTGTGAAACGACCAAGGATGTCTTATT
>BNJU01000428.1_pt1 | contig 31933 bp, 34 predicted proteins | sample 8539281 | NCBI WGS metagenome assembly BNJU01 (sample SAMD00202456, study PRJDB9452) | human saliva metagenome | isolation source: human saliva | place: Japan
TCTAACAACTAGGAGTTGAACTCGCGTTTTGAGTTCGACTCTTTTTTTGCTATAATGAAGGGTATGAAATCCTACAATACCTTGAATGATTATTATCGAACCTTATTTGGAGAAAAGACCTTTAAAGTCCCTATTGATGCAGGCTTTGATTGTCCCAATCGAGACGGAACAGTCGCCCACGGTGGCTGTACTTTTTGTACGGTCTCGGGTTCAGGAGATGCCATTGTGGCCCCAGAAGCTCCGATTCGAGAACAGTTTTACAAAGAGATTGATTTTATGCATCGGAAATGGCCAGATGTGAAGAAGTACCTGGTCTATTTTCAAAATTTCACCAATACCCACGAGAAAGTGGAAGTCATTCGAGAACGGTATGAACAGGCCATCAATGAACCAGGAGTGGTAGGAATCAACATTGGTACGCGTCCGGATTGTTTACCAGATGAGACCTTGGCCTACCTAGCAGAGCTGACAGAGCGCATGCATGTGACGATTGAGTTGGGCCTTCAGACGACTTATGAAGCGACTTCTGAATTGATCAATCGGGCCCATAGTTATGATCTCTATGTTGAAACAGTCAAGCGTATTCGCCAACAGGTGCCCAAGGCAGAGATCGTCTCCCATTTGATCAATGGCCTTCCTGGGGAGACGCATGAGATGATGGTGGAAAATGTTCGCCGTTGTGTGACTGATAATGAAATTGATGGCATTAAGTTGCACCTCTTGCATTTGATGACCAATACACGGATGCAACGGGACTATCATGAAGGACGACTTCAACTCATGAGCCAGGAGGAGTATGTCAAGGTCATCTGTGACCAGTTGGAGATCATCCCCAAACACATCGTTATTCACCGGATTACAGGGGACGCGCCACGGGATATGTTGATCGGCCCTATGTGGAGCCTCAACAAATGGGAAGTCCTAAACGCCATTGAAACTGAAATGCGTCGTCGTGGAAGTACCCAGGGATGTAAGCTAGAAGAAAGGAGACTGCCGATGCTTCGACCACTTGAAATGGCCCATCAATTTTTAGCAGAAGTCATCACCAAAGAAGATGTGGTGGTGGATGCGACCATGGGAAATGGACATGATACGGCCTTTTTAGCCCAACGAGCAGGCCAGGTCTATGCCTTTGATATTCAAGAACAGGCACTTGTAAATACCCAAGAAAGATTGGACAAGTTGGGTCTTCAAGATGTCCGGTTGATTTTGGATGGCCACCAGCATGTGGACCAATATGTGGAGACCCTCAAAGCAGCTATTTTTAATCTGGGTTATCTGCCATCTGCAGATAAATCGGTCATTACTCTTCCAGCTACCACTATTGAAGCGATGGAAAAAATCTGTGCTCGCCTAGAAAAAGGTGGGCGAATGGCTATTATGATCTATTATGGTCATGAGGGAGGAGACATCGAGCGTGATGCAGTGCTGGACTTTGTTAGTCAGCTTCCTCAAAAAGACTATACAGCGACCATCTACCGGACACTGAATCAAGTGAATCAGCCACCGTTTTTGGTCATGATCGAAAAATTAGAAAGCTACCGTCATGGATAAAGAATATTTAAAGAATAAAATCGAAGGATTGAGACATCATTTTGTCGAATCAACCATTCACGAGCGTGCAATAGGTTTTTATGATGAAGCCCATATGACCAAAAAGATGCTCAAAATAAAAAAGAAATTGGTTTCGCTTGAGATGGAACGGTGCCAAAAGAAGATTGAGCACAAGGATGTAACCAAGACAGACCAAAAGATTGCGGAGTTAAAACAGCAATTTGAGACCTGCTGCCAAGAACGCTAAGGAGGGAGTGATATGGAACTACTCCTTTATGCAGTGATATTTTCGATGATTTTGATCGTCTCAAATGCCACGAATAAACTTGTGCCGAGCCTTCCTCTGCCCTTGATTCAAATTTTACTAGGGATTGGTTGGGCCCTCTTTGTGCCAGAAGAAAATTTTCATCTGGATACCGAGCTCTTTCTGGCCTTGGTCATTGGTCCTCTCTTATTTCGAGAAGCAGAAGAAGCAGATATTACTTCTGTCCTAAAGCACTGGCGGGTCATCCTCTATTTGATTTTCCCAGTGATTTTTATCTCAACCATTAGTTTGGGCTGGGCAGCTCACTCCTTGTGGCTGAGCCTTCCTTTAGCAGCCTGTATGGCAGTGGGGGCAGCCCTGGGGCCTACAGACTTAGTAGCTTTTGCTTCTTTGTCTGAGCGATTTAGCTTTCCAAAGCGGGTTTCGAATATCTTAAAAGGCGAAGGGTTACTAAATGATGCCTCAGGTCTCGTTGCCTTTCGAGTGGCCTTGGCAGCCCTTGCGACCGGAAGTTTCTCTCTTGGAGAGGCAGGGGTTTCCTTGGGAATCTCCATCATTGGAGGATTTGCAGTGGGGATCTTGACGGCCTTTGTGAACCGTTGGCTACAAAGATTACTCTTGAGTGTTCGCGCCAGTGATATTGCCAGTGAATTGTTATTAGAACTGAGTCTCCCACTGTTAACCTTCTTCTTAGCAGAAGAACTCCATGTCTCTGGTATCATTGCAGTAGTTGTGTCAGGGATCCTAAAAGCCAGTCGCTTTAAGCACATTACCCTCCTTGAAGCGCGGGTAGATACTGTGAGTCATACTGTCTGGAATACGGTCAACTTTATCTTAAATGGGTCGGTCTTTGTCATCTTAGGAATGGAATTGGAAATGATTGCCAAGCCCATCTTAAGCAGTCCCATTTACAATAATCTTCTTTTAGTTCTTTCTGTCTTTCTGTTGACAGCCTTGCTCTTTTTGATTCGTTTTGTCATGGTTTACCTCTTTTATTGGTTCCGAACGGCTCGACTAAAAAAATCGTTGAGAAATTATCTAAAAGATGCCTTATTGCTGACCTTTTCGGGTGTGAAGGGAACGGTTTCGATTGCGACGATTCTTTTGATTCCAACCAAGATCGAAAAAGAATACCCCATCCTACTCTTTTTAGTGGCAGGAGTTACCCTTGTCAGCTTTATTGCAGGCTTAGTGGTGCTTCCAAAATTATCAGAAGAAAAGGAAGAAACCAATGATTACCTGATGCAGATCGCGATTTTAAATGATGTTGTCATGGAATTAGAAGCAGACCTAAAGAATAGCAAGCATAAGGGTCCCTTGTATGCGGCGATTGATAACTACCATGGTCGCATAGAAAACTTGATTCTAGGCCAAGAAAACAGGCTCATTCAAAAGGACTGGGAACAGTTGAAGCTCCTGATTTTGAGTATTGAAAGTGACGGCTTGGAACAGGCTTATGAAGAAGGAAAGATTCGAGAGCGGAGCTACCGCGTCTACCAACGCTATCTTCGCAATATGGAGCAACGTGTCAATCGCAATCTTTCGTCTCGCTTAACCTATTACCTCTTGGTGTCTTTCCGTCTCTTGCGTTTATTAGTCCATGAGATCTTAACCTTTGGGTCTGGCTTGCGAAACTGGTGGACCCGAGAAGACAGCAAGTTAGAGGCCATTGATTATGACCAGATTGCGGCCCTTTATCTGGCCAATACGGAAATCATTATCGAAAGTTTGGAAGACCTCAAGGGGATTTATCGGAGCAGTTTGATCTCTTTCCTACAAGAATCTCGTCTGAGAGAAACAGCTATTATTACCAGTGGGGCCTTTGTGGAGCGGGTTATTAATCGCGTGAAACCAAATAATATCGATGAAATGTTAAGAGGCTATTATTTGGAGCGTAAGATTATTTTTGAATATGAAGCGCAACACCTGATTACTGCCAAGCAAGCGCGTCGCATGCGTCAAAATGTCAATGAATTAGAAAGCTATTCTCTAAGAGAAAGTGCCAATACTCTCCCATATGATATGATCGAGTATGCACGGAATCGATAAAAGGAAAAGTGCTAAGATGGATATCTTAGCACTTTTCAGATTGAGGACAAAGTTATCTTAAAAACTTTCCTTAAGTGAGTACGGACGTCAGCGAACTTCTACGAAGTTCCATGACTAATTATTGAGCCTAAGGTCTCAATAATTCCGAGTGCCTGAAACTATTAAGTTTCAGGCACTTTTCTCACGGCGGAAAGTTTCAGTAGATGATTGAATAATTCTAACGAATAAATTTTTTTATTTTTATAGAATTTATTAGATTTGTAAAGAAGAACTGTTTGTCTATACTCTCGAAGTGCTAAGATGAGAATCTTGGCACTTATTGCTTTATTCACTTTCTTTTCAGTGTGCGATTTCTGGTTTGACAAAGAGTCGCTCGTCACCAAGATCAATAAGGGATACTGGTGCTTAATAAAATTGGCTTAGGACATGGGGAGTTAGGATCTTTTCCTTTGGTCCTTGCTCAACCACTTGGCCATGTTTGAGTAAGAGGACATGGGTCATGTCTGTTGTAATTTCCTCGGCATGGTGGGTGACGTAGATCATGGTAGGCGCGTGATCTAGTTGTTTGATATGATGGATCTGGCGGAGGAGCTTTTTCTCTGGCAAAGAGATCCAATCCACTAGAAGCTTCGTCAAAAATGATCAGATCTGGCTGGTCCATGAGGCTTCGTGCAATGAGAACGGTCTGCTTTTCTCCCTGGGAGAGCTCCCGGTATTTGCGTCCAATCAAAGAGCTAGCCCCAATCGAAGTTAGCATATCCCGTGCCCAGTTTAGTTCTTCCTCCCCGTATGCAGCATATAAAATACTACTCTTGTATTGACCAGTTAGGACAATTTGTTCTGTCAAAAGATGCTCTGGCAGTCTTTCTGAAATAAAGGAGCTAACGATCCCAATACGCTTCCGCAACTCAGGAATGCCCCCTTCTCCAAAGCGGGTTCCAAGGACTGTTACCTGGCCGGAACTAGCCCAGTATTCAGACATGAGCAGTTTGAGGAGGGTCGATTTTCCTGCCCCATTGAGACCTAAAATGGCCCAGCATTCATTTTCTTTCACTTGCCAGTTAATCTCTTTTAAAAGGGCTTTTCCATTGCGGATCAAATTGACGTCTTGTAGTTCAATCAAATTATTCATAACTTCATCCTTTTGATTAAAATCTCCTTTATTCTATCATAAAATCTTTTAATTTAAAGATAGAATTATCAGAAAGCCTATTGTTATAGGGTTTCTTGCTTGTCGTAATATGTTGTATTCTGACTTTGTTCAGTTATTTGTTCAGTTACAAACTCCCTAGAGCTGTTTCATAGAATGAAACGGCTTTTTTTGCACTCTCTTTTGAGAGGTGACTGTATGTATCCATTGTCATAGATAAGGTGGAGTGTCCTAGTCTATGTTGGAGTTCTTTATATGGTATTCCAGCATTTAATAACAAACTAGCGTGAGTGTGTCGGAAACCATGAAAACCAATATTAGGCACTTTAGCACGTTTAAAATGTGTTTTTAATCTTGTAAAAAGAGTACTGTTATTCGGGTATTCATGGATAAAATCTGAAAAGACTACTTTTTCAGTTTGTCCTATCTTCCAAGCCTCTTGGGTTTGCCTACGTTTGTACTGTTTTAATATTGTAACCGTTTTGGGGTCAATATCGATATCACGGTAACTAGATTTTGATTTAGGACTATTCACCTCTTGCATACGGTTTAGTGTCTTTGTAACGTGAACTACAGCTCTATCTAGATCAATATCAGACCATTCCAGCGACAACGCTTCATTAATACGGCAACCAGTAGCAAGTAGGAAGTTGTAAAGTGTTTTCTCGTAAAAATAGCGGTATCTATCACTATCCAAGTTGTCCAGGTAGTCCAAAAACGTTTTTAACTCAATGTTATCAAAGTGTTTAATCTTTTGGCGCTTTTCTTTCTGGGTATTTCTTGGGAGAATGACCTCACGAGCTGGGTTAAATGGTATGGCTTTCATAACCACACCATATTGTAAGATACGCTTGTTTACAGTATGGATTTTCTCATAGTGTAAATAAGCCCCTTGCTCCCCGTTATTTGTCTTTCCAGCTAACTTGTTAATTATGTTTTGAATTAGTGGAGTGGTTAGTTTATCCAGCTTATAAGCCCCAAATAATGGCAGGATATGTTTATTTAAAATCTTACTCATGTTGCCTTGAGTATTTGGTTTTACTGTATGCTTATAGCTTTCCCACCATAATTCAGCGAGTTCTTTATATGTTTTAATTGTCGTTTCTTTGAATCTAGTAGAACCATTTTGAATGAAGTCTATTTCAGCTTCTTTGGCTTTCTGTTTGACCTCTTTTCTAGTTCTAGCCGTGATACTAGTTTTTACATCTTTTCCCGTTACTCGGTCAATCCCTAAGTAAATGTTAGCACGGTATACAGTTGTACCGTCTTTCTTTTTATGTTCTGTAATTTTCATGATCTAAACCTTTCTAATTCATCAGCAGGCAAGCTATTATTAAAAAGGTTTTAGTGTGTGGTTTAAATCATGCTAGGGCTTCACAGATTGCTCTGTATTCGATTTTAAAGAGTTAGATAGGTAAATTATATGCTTAATTGTTAAGTGGTAAAAGCACTTATTTTACAGTGTTTTTTGAGAGTTTTTTTCTAAAGTTAGTTTACCAGTTAGCTAACAAAACACTTTACATTTCCCACGCGCGTGGTATAATAGAATTAACAAGATAACTTGCGAAGGATTAACGTTGTGTTCCCAAAGGGGAGTAAGTCGATGGACGAGAATTCACATATGCCTGGGGTTATCTTATTTTTTTTGTCTTTTTTTCAAGTTTTCTACGAACGTTTCAGGATTTCGTTCGATTTCCTCAATTATAAAATCGCAGAGGATTTGAGAGTAGCCGTATCGATTACCAATTTTATAATGGTAGCAATAACGTTGATTTGTCTTGATATCATAAAATGTATTAAAAAGTTGTAAGTCGTTTGTTGTAAACGTCTTTTTTTGTTTTTCTCCACCGACTATTTTTTTGTTAATAGAATCCCTTTTGATTTAAGATGTCTATTAACAATTTTAATAACTTCCCTAGTAGTTAATGGATAGATAGCATTTGGATCTTTAATTTCTCTAACTATACCTATACTCGTTTCCGCAGTATTATCAAGTTTAACAAATAAATCAGCATCTTGTTTTCGCTTAGTGATATAAAATCGAGTTTCAACAGGTACAGCATAGTCAGAATTATTAGTAGATATTTCATTTTCAATTTTATCTTGCTCGGCGAGTATACGTTCTGCCATTTTAGGAGAGTACTTGGCTCGAATTTCTTCTTGATTAAGTTGGTCGATGCGGACTGATAAAGTCAAGAAATTTTGTGCAATTTGTTTTGTGATATCCTCATTGTGAAATTCTTGCATTTTAGAAATATAATTAGAAACACATGCCTGAAATAATGGGGCATAGATGTGTTCATAATCTTCTGTTATGAAGTGGGTACTAGTATTCCTAAGTTCTATAATTCGAATTAGATTTTTTCGTAATGATCCATGTTTATCTGGAAATACTGTCTCAACTGCATTTTCTAATGATATCGTTCTATCCTTACTATCCTTAAAATATATTGATTCTTCACCATTATTATTAATGATATAAGCCTTTTAGCATTAATTCCCAGGCGTTACAGATAAAAAAACTAAACCCCTCAATTCTATACTTAATTGTAGGTTTGTTATATATTTCAAGCCCCATAATAAAAGCTTCGATACTTTTTATTAACTAATCTTTTACTTAAATCTTCCATACGTTTCCTTTCTTACAAGATTTTTCTATATTGTGGCGCGTGGGTTAGTTGCTAAAGTGTTCTTCAATATTTTTTTCTTAGATCATTTAAGTGATTTTTGAATATCCTTATAATAATCATATTCAATAGTATCGATAATATCATTTTTTTCAATATATATATGATTTTTAGAGATACCTGTGCTACCTTGATCATGATTGTAAATAAGGTGATTAATTTCAGATTGAGCAGAAGCGATTTTTTTCGTAAACTATACCCCAAGATATTGCGATCTTTTTGTACCTATTTTTTTCAATTATGTCATTCACCTCAAGAATGACATTACCGTAACTATCAATTTTTATTATTAAGGCTATTAATGAGGTTAGAGATTTCTGAATGAATATACGAGGTATTCAATGCTTTTTCACGAAAAATAACATTTTTTAAGCGAGATATATACTCGTGTGTGATTAAAGATAGTACGTTTTTATAAGCGTATTCTCTTGCTTCTCGTTGTTTTGTTGTCAATAGCATTTCATTCTTTTCTGAACTGTCAGAAAGATCGAGATCTTTGAAAATTTCAACAATTCCAGGGTTTATAATCGATGATTCGAGAACACGACCAAAAACACTTTGATTAAATGCTAACTTCCCTTCAATATATTCAATATCCATCTGGTCATTGTCAAAATTGAGTATTTCATCAATCTTATTGAAGATCATTTCAAATACTTCAGATTCTTTATCGTTATCTAGTAATTCACTTAAGGAGCTGGTAGATATAGTATCGATAAATCTAAGATCCAAAAAAGACTTTTTGACATTAAAAAAGTCCGCTATTTTTTGTAAATTTCCAGCAGTAGGTAATGATTTTCCTTTAACATATCCAGTGATTGTGCTTTTTGGAATATTTAGAGAGTTATGGAGGTCAATTTGTCTAATCCCTTTTTGTTCCAAAAGTAGGTTTAACCTACTAGAGAAATACTCTCTATTTTTAATATCTTGAGGACTGTTTTTAGCCATCTTTTCTAACTCCTTAACTCTAGGTTATACATAGATTATAACACAAACAGAGACACAAAGTACGAAAAAAATAAAACTTTTTTTGAATTTTGTTGACAAAGTACGAAAAAAATAGTACAATCAAGGTAATAAAGATTAGGAGGAAATGTTTTTTATGAAACAAATAACCTTGAGAGGTGCACGTATATCAGCAGGATTCACACTTCGTGAGGTAGGCGAAAAAATTAACAGAAGTTTTCAGACTATAGCGAAGTACGAAAAAGATAGCACTAAAATTCCGCTAGATTTATTACAGGAGTTGACCACGCTTTATAATGTGCCGATGGATTTTATTTTTTTAGGCAAAAGTACGAAAAAAATAGTACCGCATTAGAAAGGAGGAACCAATGGAACTGGTCTATATGGACGGTAAAAAAGAGCCGTATACACTGAGTAGTATCGTGGCAGAATGCGCAGAAATTAAGCATAGACATTTGAAAGTTTTGCTGAATAAACACCGAGAGGACTTTGAGAGCTTTGGAAAGGTGCAATTTAAAATTTCACCTTCAGAGAGTGGGCAAAATGTACGGGACTATATTTTGAATGAGCAACAAGCAACATTGCTTATCACTTATTTACGAAACACCGAACCCGTCAAAGAGTTCAAAAAGAACCTAGTCAAAGCCTTCTTTGAAATGCGTGAGGAACTTTCTAAGTTTCGTATGCAGAGGGCGCTAGAAAAGCCAAAAAGAAAAACACTGCATGACAGCATTGAGAACTGGGAACAGGCCCCAAAGCACGCGCACAGCACCATGAATAACTTGCTATTAAAGGCAGTGACCGACAGGAACGCTAAGCAATTAGTAGAAGAACGTGGGGGTTACAATGGTATTGATAGCTTGACCAGCGAGGAGTTGGAACAGTACCAAGCATTTGAGGATATGGCGATAGCTATGATTAGCTTAAATATGAGTTATCAGGAAATCAAGGCTATGGCATTCAGAAATAAAAAAACACGCCCAAAAGGCGCGTGATCGCAATAAAAAAAGGCTTAGCAATAACCACACCGCAGAGCCTTTCACACTATCACTAAAACAAAATTAACAAAAAGCAGGCAAGCTATTATTAAAGAGGTTTTAGTAAAGATTTATACCTAGATTATAGCATATTAGGGTATAAGACGTAAAGAGTTGTACAGAGGGTACAAAAGAGGAGAAAACTATTATGACAAAAACAACTTACGAAATTTTAAACGATAAAATAAATAATATCGGTAAAGAACTATGCAAAATTGGGAAAGAGAATAATTTACATAGATTATCACTTTTATCGGGCCAATTAGGAGACCTAAAGGAAGATTTAGCAAGGTTACTTTGGTTAGAATTACCAGAACTAAACGATAGCAAAAAAATTGAGAACATTTCTAAAAGCACTACAGGAATGTTTTTCCACGCAGGTATTTTTGAAATGGACGCAATGCGACAAGCGTTTTTCAAAAGGCAAGCTAAAACATTCTTTAAGACCGAAGAAGATCAACAGGAATATGTAGCTTATACAGAAAATCTATATTTAGAATCAACAAAAACTTTCAAAGAAATCATGAAAGATACTAATCAAAATTTGCCTAATTCAAACCGTCAAGAAAAACGTGAACGAAATATTGGGCAATTTGTAGCAGTTATCAGTAGCATTGCAACTCACAAGAGATGAGAAATGAGGTTAAGGCTATGACAGTAAAGGAGTTAAATAACATGAATGAACAAGGTTCAAGCAGTGTCCTGAAATTGTATCCTAACCCTGAAAAAATGCCAGATAAGCCATATTTTACTAAAGAGATTTTTTTAAATATGTGTTTGAGTGATGTGAAAAAATTAGCAGTAACCAGAGGCTTATTATCTTTTACACAGATAGATCATCAGGCAAAGGATATTATCCAAAGCACTATAGATACAATCATAGAAAATCAAGAAGCTATACTTTATGGCGTAATGAGTGGGCAAATAACCTTTGTAAATAAAGCTGGTAAGGGGGAAAATGAATGAGTCTAACCGTAAATGACAAGCGAGTATTAAAATTAATAAAAGTAGGATCTGAGAACTCAATTACAGGGGCAGAAATCAGCCTAATCACCAAGTTATCAGAAAGAACCGTACAGGATATTATCAGCCGTCTGATCACGCGCTATGGCATTCCTATCATCGGGGTACGTCACGGAGCTTTCAGAGGGTATTTTATCCCAGCCAATCAGGAAGAACTATTGGACGGTGCAAAGGCATTCTATAACCAAGTACAAGAGGAGCAGAAACGTCTAACCGTCCTTTTAAATGCTGATTTAGAGAGCTATAAGCCATTACTGAAAGGAGATAATGAATATGTTTAGTCTCAGTAAAGAAAGTGAACAAGAACTAAGTCAAGGGGTTCTAGAGTTGGTGAACAAGTACCTAGAGGCTCATTCTAAAGTAATTCCCCGTCAGCTTGGTTTAATGAGTGCAAAACAAGTAAGAGAAGAGTTAGGTTTACAAGATGCAACATTGAAGCGTTGGGAAATCCAGGGGGGGCTGAAAAAATATCAACCCCCCCTGGAAGATACACGAAAAGCCTATTATAAAGTAAGTGATATCTTAATCTTTTTGGGGGTGGAAAATGGCAAAAACTAAAATATATTTTTGGCTAAAAATTGATAAGAAATTTTTTGATAATATTTTTATCAAGAGACTAAAAACGGTACCTGGTGGGTACACTATGACGGTGATTTATATTAGGCTCATGCTAGAGAGCTTAGAAAGTGACTGTATTTTATACTATGAGGGTTACTTTGACAATCTCAAGGAAGAGTTAGCCCTAAAATTAGACGTATCGGAAGATGATATAGATATGACCATGGCATACTTTACTAAGTGTGGTCTAATACAAGTTGACGAAGATAAAAACGCAGAACTACCCCAGGCTAAAGCCCTGGTACAGCAGGAAACCAACCAAGCAGCATACATGCGAGAATATCGGAAACAGCAACGAGAACAAAAGGAAAATCTTACAATGTTATCTAAAGGTTTAACATTGTCAACTACATGTAAGACAGAGATAGAGAAAGAGATAGAGAAAGAGATAGAGTTAGAAGAAGAGATAGATAAAAAAAACTCTGCTACTGAAATTTCTAGTTACTACCAAAAGCGCATAGGGATTATAGACGGACAACAGTACCAGATTTTGATCGACTACCTCACTCTTGACGGTATGGAGCTAGAGGTTATCAAGACTGCCATAGACAAGGCGGCAGATAACAGCAAGCGATCTTTTAGCTATATCAATTCAATACTCAAGAACTGGAGAAATAACGGTATTAGAACCATGGTACAAGTCGAAGACGAACAGAGACAGTTTCAGCAAAAGAAACAAGGTCAGTCTGACAATGATATTCAAGACCCGTTTACCTACTGACGGAGAGGGGAAGAAATGGAATTACTGAATGCAGACCAGCTCAATGAAAAAATAAAGGTCACTGATGAGTTTTGTCCAACTCATCAGATTAACCTTGTACAATTTAAAAAGCCAGATGGTTATACATCTCCCTACTGCATGGAATGTACTAGGGAGGATATTAAAAAGACAGAGATAAAGGGCATAGAAAAAGCCTTAGGGCATAATCTGGACTATTCAACCTATGATGTGCTAGCGCGTGAAAGTACGGTGTCAAATGAGCTGAGAGAGGCCTCTTTTAGCACTTTCAAAGCAGAGACAAAAGAGGAACACGAGGCCAAGGAGTTCGCTATCAATCAAGCTAAACAATACCTAGACGGTATGAAAGGGAATACGCTTTTTATGGGCGATTCTGGGACGGGAAAAAGTCATTTGACTTATTCCATGGCCAGAGCTTTAAACGAGGGTTACAAGGCCAAGGGAGAGCCTAAGAGCGTGTTATTTGTCAGCATATCAGAGATTGTCACTCGTATTCAATCTGGCTGGCAATATAAAAATAGCGATTTTACAGAGCATGACGCTGTAAAGCTATTGACAGAGGTTGACTTCCTTTTCATTGATGATTTAGGAACAGAAAGCACAATGAACAGTCAGAAGATCGAAGCGAATAACTGGATTCAAACTTTTCTTTTCAAAGTCTTTGACAAACGAGAAACAACAATCATCAATACTAACCATAACGGGCAAGAGTTAGCGAGGATATATAATAAAAAGCTAGTCAGTCGAATAGGTAAACAGTCAGAGGGAAATGTATTCAAAATGACAGGCATTAAAGATAAGAGAATGAAACGCAATTTTTAGCCAGAGAAGGGAGGAAGCCTATGACAGAACCAGCATACTTTGGACAGGCAGATCAGGAACTGGAGGAACTTAATCGCAAACGTGACGATTTCATGGCGGATGCAACACCAGTAGAACTTGTAGATACTCCAAAACTGATTGAACTAGGTGAGAAGCTCCGGACAGAAGACACCAGCATAAACGCCTATGAGTTATACAGACACCCTGAAGCGCGTGCAAAGTTATTCGCCCAAATCGCGGAAGCCTGCTTCTTGCTGATTGCAGATAGTTCACCAGTACCAGTGCAGCCAAAACAAGCACAGCGTATCCGTTTTTGCGAGTACCTGGAAGGGCAGTTCCAGAATATAATTAAGAAGTTGATTGCAGGCACAGACAAGCAAGCCCTAGAGTCTTTACTTGAAGCTTTGCAATTGCCCAAAGAAAAACAAGCTCAGTTTGTCCGTGATGTGGTAGTAAGTGGCTTACTCAGTGAAGAATAGCAGCAAAAGGGGCATTGCCTCTTTTTGTGGCTTAATTGCTACTTATCCCAATAGATTTGGGTTTTCTATATATAGGTATTTGGAGCAGATGGAAACTATAAAATCAATAACCATAGAGACATTTATAAAGCCAATGAAAGACAAGAATATCAGTCACGGTATAGCTGAGTTGGACGGTAGAAAACTAGAGATAGACCTAGATAACCTGTATATCATCTTTGGAAGTAATCATTTTGATTTAGCAAGCATACCAGGAACCAAGGGAGGTAATCGCTACTTCTTTATTTGTCCTATTTGTGATAGGCAATGTAGAAAGCTATATAAGAGGTCTTTACTTTATGGTTGTGGTTTATGTCAACAGGTATATAAAGATACTCTAAACCGTAGCAAGACAGATTGCCAATACTATTGGGAGAGAGCCTTAAGAGAAGCCAGAAAAGTAGAACCAGACTGGAGTCCAAAACGTGGTGGATATATGTTTGATGGTTTCCCCGAAAGGCCAAAGTATATGAGACGAAGTAAGTATTATAGACACTATCGAAAGTTTATAAAATATGCTAGAAAGGGTGATAGTCTCTGGTTATCTGGGATAGCTAAAATTTAATAGTTTGTTTTAGTAGTCTAGGTTTGAACCACGAGCGAACCAAGAGAAATGGTTAGGACTCGTCTATATAGGCTTTTATGCCAACATTAGCCAAGAGTTTGTGTGATTGACTATAGGAGATGAATATGAACGCAAAACAGCGATTAAATCGCTTGAAAAACTATGAGACAGACGTAGAACGTTAAATAATGAATTGATAGCGTTAAAGTCATTAGTTCTAAAAGGTCAAGTTCTTTCCCATGATACAATAAGGACAAATATTAAGGTATTTCTATATTCATGGTTATTCAAGGGAAAGAACAGCACAAACGCTAGACCTTTCAGCGAGCACTATCAGCCGTGTTAAAAGTAGCGCAATTCGTAATTTAGAGGCTATTTTAGCCCCTGTTGTTAAATAACGGGGCCGTACTTCATGTCACAAAAAGGACGCGCCCCTTTTTGTACGAAAAATTCCTTTTTTAAAACCCGTTTGGAGTATGAAAAAGCGGTCAAGATATGCTATAATTTAACTATGTGGTAGGCGGTCGAGCACCCATTGGTGCGCGGTTGTCTACCATTTTTTGATATAATAAGCACGCGCCCTAGTTTGTGTTAAAAATTCTTTTAAAGACTTTTAAAATGTGAAAAGTGTATAAAATATGATATAATTCAAGTAGGTGGTAGGCCTTCGAGTACCCATTGGTACGCGGACGCCTACCATTTTTCAAGATAAAAAAAGCACCGTGTGAGGGTGCTAGATCTTGCCTGCTGAACTCGTTAATTAATAGATACCCTACGGGGTATTTTTGTTCAGTTATTTGCGGAGTTTGGGGAGTGATCTAATGATGTTAAATGAACCATTAAAAGCTGAAAAATGTTATTAAATTAAGGTTACAGACTGTTAATATACTCTAATAAATGCTGTTTGAAATTCTATCATAAAATATGGTAGAATAGAAAACAGGAGGTAAGGAATGTTTCGAAATAGTAAATTGTTATTCTGGACATGTGAGATCTTATTATTGACGGTGATTTTCTATATTTGGAAATCAATGGGGACTTTAATTTCTCCATTTGTATCTGTTCTGAATACCATCCTCTTACCATTTTTAATTGCAGGTTTTTTATATTACATTACCAATCCGATTGTTGAATTGTTGGAAAAACACTTAAAAATCAAGCGTGTGTTTGGGATTTTGATCACCTTAGTCCTCTTGTTTGGGATCATTGGCTTAGGGATCTTTTATCTGCTCCCTATCTTGATCAATCAGTTAACCAGCTTGATCAATTCAACTCAAGGACTTTACTGGGAAGTTCAAAGTTTGGTTCGAAAACTCTCGACCAATCCTTTGTTCCAGAATGTGAATATCCAGTCGACGATTCAGCAGTTGAATCTCTCTTATATGGATATCCTACAAAATCTCTTGAATAGTGTGACCAACAGTTTAGGAAGTGTGGTTAACACCATTGTCAATACGGTCTTTATCTTGATCATGACCCCTGTCTTCTTGGTTTATTTCTTGGTCGATGGGAAGAAGTTATTGCCGATGTTGGAGCGGACCATTTTACGCAATGACAAACTCCACATTTCAAGCCTCTTGATTAGTTTGAATGAAACGGTCTCTCGCTATATTAGTGGGATTTCGATCGATGCCTTTATCATTGGAACCCTAGCCTACATTGGCTATAGTTTTATTGGATTGAAGTACGCTTTGGTCTTTGCCATTTTTTTCTGGATTGGCCAATCTCATTCCATATGTAGGACCAACCATCGGGTTGATTCCGATGATCATCACCTATGCCTTCACAGATATGGATATGATGATCAAAGCAGTCATTTACATGTTGATTATCCAGCAGATCGATGGGAATATTCTTTATCCGCGTATCGTTGGAGGCGTGATGAAGGTTCACCCGATTACCATTATGGTTCTCTTATTACTCTCAAGTAATATCTACGGCATTATCGGGATGGTCGTTGCGATTCCAGTCTATTCGATTGGAAAAGAAATTGTAAAATTCTTGGTAAATCTTTATGATAACCACCGTGCTGCTAAGGAGCAGAAGAAAAAAGAAGAATTTGGTATCATTAATAAATCATAGACTCTAGCGCCTATATGGGCCTTGGAGTCTTTTTTGTACATTTATTTGAAAAAATGCTGGAAAATAGTCAACAAGTGCTATGAAATGTGTTAAAATATAAGTGATTTTGAAAGAAAATATGAAAAGGTAGGAAAAGATGAGACTGCTCTTATCGAAAAAACAGAGACGCCAATTGCAATTATTGGAAATCTTGATTAAGGAAAAAAGATGGTTCCACTTAAAAGAGTTGGCCAAGCGTTTGGATTGTACAGAACGTTCGTTAAAAGAAGATTTGTCTAATCTTCGTAGTACATTTGATGACTTTTTAATTGAATCCTCTACCAATGGGATCAAGATCAGTTATGAGGATTCGGTTGGGCTTGAGGTGATTTACCATCACTTTTTTAAAGAATCACAAGCCTTTGCTTTGATTGAATATCTCTTTTTCAACAAGGATGTTTCCAATGAATATATTTGCAGAAAGTTTGATCTGAGTTACCAATCTTTCTACCGCTTGATTCGGACGATTAATCAGAAGCTTCAAACCAAATACAATGTAAAGATTGATTTGAACCCCTTGAATCTTGTCGGAGATGAGATCGACGTTCGTTTCTTCTATGCCCAATATTTTGCGGAACGTTATTACTATATGGAGTGGCCTTTCCCAGAATTTAAGGAAGAGGCGGTGACTGATTTGATCACCTTCTTCTTCAAACTCTATGGCTATCCATTGACCTTCTCTGTACTCAGGTCTTATAAAGTTCTCTTGACAGTCTACTTATCACGTATTAAGCAGGGCTATTTTATTGACATGCCAACGAACTATGATGTGTATAAGGACCAGTATCAAGGGGTGACTAATGTCGAGGAGATGTTGCGCTACTTTAGCTTGCAGTTGGGTGTCGAGTTGAATGAAAGAGTGCTGGAGCAATTCTTTATCATCTTCATTCAAGAGAATTTCTATTTCAGCCCAGAAAGCTTGATTGAAGCCGCAGAAACAGATCCGTATGCAAAAGAATCAACGACTCTCATCCGAGATATGTTCAAGGATCTATGCTATACCTATGATTTAGACATTGAAAATCTTGATGAGATGTTGATGCACGTTCACAATACGGCTCACTTAGGTCGGAAGGAATTGTTCTCGGAGCTTCTCTTATTTGATACCAAGACCAATACCAACGAAGATTTCATGAGCATCTTTCCAGCCTTCTATGATGATTTGAAGGAGCATATCATCACTTATATGAAGACCATGAAGCATGATCTGAACGAAGAGATCATCAAGCACATGATCTACACGGTCTACACTCACTGGGAACGTCTCTTACCGCAGTTGTTGCGCCGTCGGAAGTCCATTAAGGTCTTGATTATCAGTCGTTTTGACGATCACCATGCCAAATCCATGATCGATTTTCTTGATTTCTACTGTACGGATAACTTTGAATTTACGCAGATGATCAAGTACAATCTGACAGTGGATGATATTGAAGCTTCTGATGCCGACGTAGTGGTGGCCAACTTTATGATGCCTGAATTAAAGAAAAAACCATTTATTTGTACAAGTAGTCTCTCATCGCTTGAGCTGGTTGAAAAACTCAATGCCTTCTTTTATGATTTTACCAGTGCAGAGCACTAAAGACAAAGTCTTCTTAGAAACTTTCCTTAGGTGAGTACGGACGTCAGCGAACTTCGAAGAAGTTCCATGACTAATCAAGATACAAAGGGCGTTCGCGGATAAAGTCAAAATAGGAAGTTTGACGCAGAATCTTTCGATTCTAGGAAAACTTATCTTTTTGACACGATCCGTAGCCCGTGTTCAATTCGTTTTGGACCCCTTCGCTTTTTAATTTTTTAGGCTCAGGCTAAAACAGTTTCCCAAACTGTTTTACTCTCAAAACTCCCGAGTGAGAGTGGGACAGAAATCGGTAATTCGTTAGAATTCGATTTCGTCGTCCCACCTCCGCACAGTTGAGTAGGGCTGTAAAAGCTGATGAAATCAGCGTAGTAGAGCCCACTCAACCACTGCGTCTTGCTCGACAATCCAAAAACAATTGAGAGGCTAGGACTTTTGTCCCAGCCTCACTTTTCTCACGGCGGAAAGTTTCAGTGTAGGTTTGAATGAAACGATTATATATTTTGTTTTAAGTTTTCAGCGTCACTTAGGTTATTTTATGTGATAAATTGTAAAATATAGTGCAACAAAAAAACTCATAGCGTTTCATTGGTGTAAACTGTAAGTAACCACACAAACAGAACCCGAGGAAAAACTATGAGCTACTCCCATCTTACCATAACCGACCGAATAAAGATAGAAACTTACTTGGATTTAGGTTTGAAATCTTGCCAAATTGCAAGTAAACTTGGCTTTCATAAGTCTACCATTTCAAGAGAGTTAAGACGATGCCAAAATGGTTACTCCGCCGTCTTAGCACAGGAACAGTACGACCACAGGGCTAAGCAAAAGGGTCGGAAGTCATGTTTGACACCAAAGTTGAAAAAGGAAATTGAGAAGGGGTTAAAAGCCTCTTGGTCACCTGAACAGATTTGTGGTCGCTATCAGCTTGAACAAAAGCCAATGGTAGCTTTTAAAACCATCTATAACTGGCTCTATGCTGGTTTGATTGATCTGGATTTAAGCGTCCTGCGCCGAAAGGGAAAAAGTCGACAGCCCAAAGAAACACGTGGGACATTTAGGATTGGCACGTCGATTGCCAAACGTCCTAAAGAGGTCAGGAATCGTGAGACTTTTGGCCACTGGGAGCTCGATACTGTGGTGTCTTCCAGAGGCAAAAGTAAGGGCTGTTTAGCGACCTTTCTAGAGCGAAAAACTCGTTTTTACTTAGCTTTCAAGATACCAGATAGAACAGCCCAAGCCATGTTTTCAGCTATCGAACAACTTTGTAGGCTATTTCCAAAAGAGGCTCTTAAAACCTTCACTTCAGACAGGGGAAAAGAGTTTGCCTGCTATCCTCTGGTGGAGAACTTAGGAATTCCCTTTTTCTTTGCGGACGCCTATTCTTCCTGGCAGAGAGGAAGCAATGAAAACGCAAATGGCTTACTAAGAGAATATTTCCCAAAGAAAACAGATTTAGCCGTTATCTCTGATGAGGATTTGAACAAGGCTTTATTTGATATCAATCACCGACCACGAAAATGTTTAGCTTACAGAACTGCTTGTGAAGCTCTAGAGGATGAGTTCAAGTAAATGTTGCACTTATTCTTGCAATTTATCATGTGAAAAAACAATATGTTTACATTCTAAAAATCAGGACTTGTTCCTGATTTTTTTGATGGTAAAAAAAGAAAATTTTATAGAAGAATGCAGGCTCTCCTATTTTTGTGGTATAATATACAATATTATATACTGGAGGAAATTATCCATGGAAGACCCTGGCAGTCAGGAAATTTTACTGGAATTTATTTTTATTGATTGTTTTGACATTGTTGAATGCCTTTTTTTCTCGGCGACTGAAATGTCAATGGTATCGTTGAATCGCTCTCGTGTAGAGCAAAAGGCTGAAGAAGGAGATAAAAAAATACATTCGTCTTCTTAGCGTATTGGAGCAACCCGAACCATTTCTTATCCACTATTCAGGTGGGGATCACCTTGATTACCATCTTATCTGGGGCGAGTCTTGCAGATAGTCTCGGTCATGTCATTGCTGGATGGATGGGCAATACCAAAACAGCTCTTGCAACTGGAAGCTTTTTATCTCTAGCATTTTTGACTTATATTTCGATCGTGTTTGGCGAACTCTATCCGAAACGAATCGCTATGAACTTGAAAGATGAGTTGGCTGTTCGAACAGCTCCGATTGTGATTCTATTAGGAAAAATTGTCAGCCCCTTTGTTTGGTTGCTTTCAGCGTCGACCAACCTTTTGAGCCGTATCACGCCAATGGAATTCGATGATCCGGATGAAAAGATGACGCGGGATGAAATCGAGTATATGCTGACCAATAGTGAAGCAACACTGGATGCTGACGAGATTGAGATGCTCCAAGGGATCTTTTCATTAGATGAAATGGTAGCGCGTGAAGTCATGGTGCCACGGACAGATGCCTTCATGGTTGATATCAATGATGATACCAAAGAAATTATTGAAAGTATCCTTAAGCAAAACTTTTCACGGATTCCTGTCTATGATGATGACAAGGACAATGTCATCGGCCTCATCCATACCAAACGTCTCTTGAACGAAGGATTTATCAATGGCTTTGATAATATTGTCTTAAGAAAGATTTTACAAGAACCTTTGTTTGTTCCAGAAACCATTTTTGTGGATGATCTTTTGAAGGAATTGCGTAATACACAAAATCAAATGGCCATTCTGCTCGATGAATATGGAGGAATGTCTGGACTGGTCACTCTTGAAGACTTGTTAGAAGAAATCGTCGGTGAAATTGACGATGAGACTGACAAAGCGGAAATTGATGTCTTTGAAATTGCGGACAATACCTATGTCGTACAAGGAGCCATGTCTCTAAATGACTTTAACGAATATTTTGATGTTGAGTTGGAAAGTGATGATGTGGATACCATTGCAGGGTATTATTTGACTGAAGTTGGGCGGATTCCATCCTTGAAAGAACGCCTCAGCTGTGAAGTCGATAGTCAAAAGAAACACTTGATCCTGACAAATGACAAGGTGAAAAATGGTCGTGTGACCAAGGTAAAAGTTGAAATTTCTGAAATCGTCGAAGAAGATGAAGAAACCAAATCAAAAGAAGATTAGAAAATAGAGGCCTGGACGTGTTCCAGCCTCTGTTTTTTTCTTGTCAGGGCTAGTTGAATTTTCAAAAAATTTGAAAAATTTCTGAAATAGTCTTGACAGCCAAAAAAAATTAAGGTAAGATAATACCCATAAATAAAGAAAGCAGAAAATAAACATGAAGCAACAAGCTATTTCAACTCAAAAATTTTACTTTAGCTACTTTAGATAGTGTTTGTAGACATGATCTCATGGATGCAAACAACCCAAGCAATTTGTTTGTATCTATGTGGCTAAGATTTTTGATGATGGTCCATAGAGCTAGTATCTAAATGGACCGAGGTTTTGTAACTTGTTGGAGAATTTCAAGCATCCGTTTAGAGAATGATCTAAGCGGATTTTTTGTTTATTTTGCAGAAAAGGAGTCAAAAAATGAAAGTAGTGAAGAAATTACTAGCACCTGTCCTGGTTGTAGGACTGCTGTTAACATCATTGGTGACCTTACACCATCTGAAGGATGCTAAAAAGGACAATGTCTTTCGAATTGGGATTTCCCAGTACATCACCCATAAGTCGCTCGATGCGACACGAAAAAGGCTTTTATCGAAGAGTTGAAGAAAGAGGGTTATGTAGATGGGAAAAATATTCAGATCGATTTTCAGAATGCTCAAGGGGAGCAACGAAATCTGAAAAATATTTCCAAACAATTGGCGGAAGAAAAGTGATCTAGTCTTTGCGATTGCAACACCATCAGCTCAAAGTTTGGCTAATACGACGAAAACAACACCGGTTGTCTTCTCAGCTGTGACCGATCCATTGGCAGCGAAATTGGTGAAAAACTTGAAAGAGCCTGGTGGCAATATCACAGGGACAAGTGACCAGTCAGACGATGCGATCTCTACACAGGTAGACATGATTAAGCAAGTGCTTCCAACGGCGAAAACAGTTGGGATCCTCTATACACAAAGTGAGCCTAACTCAGTCGTCCAAAAAGACAATGCGAAGAAGATCCTTGAAGCTAAAGGCTATCAAGTGGTTGAAAAAACCATCCTCGATAGTAACAATGTGAAGGCTGCAGCAGACAGTATCATGTCAGAAGCAGATATCGTCTTTGTTCCGACGGATAACATCATTTCTTCTACAATGGACACTGTAAAACAGGTTTCCATCAGCCATAAGGTGCCAGTTTTTGGTGGGTCTGCTGAGATGGTGACTACTGGTGGCTTGTACAACTTTGGTACCGATTATGAGGAATTGGGAAGACAAGCTGCTCGGATGGCCATTCGCATCATGAAGGGTGAGAAACCTGGCAAAGTTGCAGTTGAAACACCTGAAAAATTAGAATTGCATACCAATAAAGAGATGGCTAAAGAGCTTGGAATTGATATTAGCTCGTTGAAGGTAGAAAAATAGGAGGTTTGAGATGAATTTCGTTTTATCAAGTTTATCAGAAGGTTTATTGTGGTCGATCATGGCGATCGGTGTTTACTTAACATTTCGAATTTTAGATATTGCCGATATGACGGCAGAAGGAGCCTTTCCACTTGGGGCAGCAGTTGTAGCTTCCCAAATTCAAGCAGGAAGAAACCCTTGGCTTGCAACTTTGCTGGGCTTCCTAGCAGGAATGATCGCAGGATTGGTTTCTGGGATTCTCCATACAAAAATGAAAATTCCAGCCCTCTTGACAGGGATTGTCACTTTGACCGGTCTCTACTCTATCAATATTAAAATCATGGGGGGAGTACCCAACCTCTCTATTGGCGATGCCAGTACCATTTTCAAAAGTGTCATGAAATTGGGCTTGTCCAATGAAGAAGCTGTCTTTTTGATTAGTATTTCTTGCTTGATCATCGTCTGTATCTTGTTAACTCTCTTAATGAAGACGCAACTTGGCTTGGTTTTGCGCTCGACTGGTGATAACATTCCAATGAGTGAGGCCAATGGGGTCAATGTAGATAACATGAAGATGTTGGGCTATATGATTTCCAATGGCTTGATTGCCCTTTGTGGAGCCATGTTTGCACAAAATGATGGTTTCTCAGATGTGACTTCTGGTACAGGGACGATCGTAGTCGGTTTGAGTGCTGTGATTATCGCTGAAGTTTTGATCCACGAATTGACCATTGGTTGGCGCTTGCTTTCCATCGGGGTTGGAGCCATTGTTTACCGTTTGATTATCTTAAATATTTACGAGATCCCAAATCTCGATCAAAATATGGTTCGTCTCTTCAATGCGATCTTGCTCGCGATTGTCTTGTTCGCTCCTGAGGCGCAAAAACGTCTTCGTGTTCGTGGATTGAAGTTAGGAAATAAGTAGGAGAAAAGTATGGCAACATTATTATCAATTGAAGGTATTCATAAGACATTTGAAGCAGGAACAGTCAATGAAAACCATGTCTTAAAAGGCTTGGATCTCCAAGTAGAAGAAGGGGACTTCATTTCGGTCATCGGTGGAAATGGAGCTGGGAAATCAACCTTGATGAACATCTTGGCAGGAAATCTGGTCGTAGATGAAGGAGATATCTTGCTAGAAGGTAACTCTATCAAAAATACGAGTGTTCGTAAGCGTGCGAAAGATATTGCGCGTGTCTTCCAAGATCCTAAAATGGGGACAGCTTCCCGTTTGACCATTGAAGAAAATATGGCCATTGCCCAACGTCGGGGGAAATCTCGTGGTTTGAGCTGGGGAGTTCGAGAGAAAGATCGCGAATTATTCCGTGAAGCCTTGAAGGAACTGAATATCGGTTTAGAAAACCGTCTCAAGGTGGATACCCAATATTTGTCTGGTGGGCAACGTCAAGCTTTGACCTTGGTCATGGCAGCCTTGGTCAAACCAAAACTCTTGCTTCTGGATGAACATACCGCAGCGCTCGATCCTAAAACTAGTGAAATGGTCATGGAATTGACACAAAAGATCGTGGAAAGCCATGATTTGACAACCTTGATGATTACGCATGATATGAACCATGCCATTGAATACGGCAACCGCTTGATCATGCTCTACCAAGGCAAGATCGTTGTCGACGTCAAAGGAGAAGAAAAGAAAAACCTAACGGTTGAAGATTTGATGCGCCTCTTCCAACAAAACAGTGGTGAAACCCTGGTTAGTGATGAATTGGTATTAGGATAAAATGAGAGTGGGACAGAAATCGGTTATTCGTTAGAATTCGATTTCGTCGTCCCACCTCCGCACAGTTGAGTAGGGCTGTAAAAGCTGATGAAATCAGCGTAGAGAGCCCACTCAACCACTGCGTCTTGCTCGACAATCCAAAAATAATTGAGAGGCTAGGACTTTTGTCCCAGCCTCCTTTATTTCCTCCGCTCTGCATAGTCGACAAAATGAAACTTGTCTAATTTGTGTCGACTTTCGGTGAATTGGAATTGGCGTCCGTCTGCTAGGTGAACTTGGGAGCGGACCGTCACCACGTGTTGGTCTTTTCCAAGATCCAGTAAGATTTTGTCGCGATTATCGATTGGTGAAATCAAAATTTCTTTTTTAGCATAGCCAATCTGCAATTTCAAGTCTTCTTCTATATATTGGTAGATAGAGTGCTGGGCAATTTCCTTAGTCAGGCCAGGGATCAGCTCTCTGTCTAGGTAATCAATATCTAAGACAGAAGCGACGCCATCCACTACCCGTTGCTGAGTTACTTTCCAAACCAAACGGTGAAGGGGGAAACCTGTCTTTTTAGCTCCTTTTTCATCGATACTGATTTTTTCCAAACGAATGACATTGGTTTCTGAGCGAAGACCAGAAGCTTTGACGATTTCTTGGTAGCTGGTTAATTGGGAAACGGGGAAGTCAAAGTGCGCTTGTCTAGAAACTTGCGACCCCATTCCTTGAACAGTCTCGATAAAGCCTTCCTCCTGCAAGAGCTTGAGCGATTTGCGGATGGTATCTCGACTGACCTGGTAGTGCTCTTTTAAGTCGTTCTCGCTGGGCAGAAAATCCCCGACAAGATATTTTTCTTCTAGTATTTGTTCTTTTAAAATTTGATAGATTTTTTGGTATTTTTTCATGATTTGGACTCGCTTGTCTGTTTTTTTACATACAACACCCTAAATTTTATCAAAAAAATACCAAAATAACCACAAACAAGTTGCAGACAAGTTTGGGATCGTTTACAATTGGTTTTGTCAGTTGATGGAAATCAACAAATAATCATAAGGAGATGCTAGCTAAGGCTAGCGGTGTATCAAATGGGAAAATTTGAACAAGAAGCTAAGGATCTGCTCCAAGCGATCGGAGGCAAAGAAAATGTCACTGCCGTGACCCACTGTGCGACGCGGATGCGCTTTGTACTTGGAGATGAGAAGAAAGCCAACGTTAAGGCCATCGAATCCATCCCTGCGGTAAAAGGAACCTTTACCAATGCAGGTCAATTCCAAGTCATCATTGGGAATGACGTACCAATTTTTTACAATGATTTCTCAGACGTGTCTGGGATCGAAGGAGTCTCAAAAGAAGCAGCTAAATCTGCAGCCAAGAGCAACCAAAATGCTGTTCAACGGGTTATGACAACCTTGGCGGAAATCTTTACGCCGATCATTCCAGCCTTGATCGTTGGGGGATTGATTCTCGGTTTCCGTAATGTCCTTGAGGGTGTGCATTGGTCGATGTTAAATGGTAAGTCCATTACCGAAGTCTCTCAATTCTGGGCAGGGATTAATCATTTCCTCTGGTTGCCTGGTGAAGCCATCTTCCAATTATTACCGGTAGGAATTACTTGGTCTGTTTCTCGTAAGATGGGAACCAGTCAAATTTTGGGAATTGTCATGGGAATCTGTTTGGTTTCTCCACAATTGCTAAATGCCTATTCCGTTGCTTCAACACCTGCTGCAGAAATTGCTAAGAATTGGGTGTGGGACTTTGGATTCTTCACGGTTAACCGAATTGGTTACCAAGCGCAGGTGATTCCAGCCTTGCTTGCTGGTTTGTCCCTTTCTTACCTTGAAATCTTCTGGCGCAAACACATTCCAGAAGCGGTTTCAATGATCTTTGTTCCTTTCTTGTCCTTGATTCCAGCCCTTATCTTGGCCCATACAGTTCTTGGTCCAATTGGTTGGTCAATCGGTCAAGGTCTGTCAACCGTTGTTCTTGCTGGTTTAACAGGACCTGTAAAATGGCTCTTTGGTGCTATTTTTGGTGCTCTTTATGCGCCATTTGTGATCACAGGTCTTCACCACATGACCAATGCCATCGATACCCAATTGATTGCGGATGCAGGTGGAACAGGTCTCTGGCCAATGATTGCCCTCTCAAATATTGCTCAAGGTTCAGCTGTTTTTGCTTATTTCCTCATGCACCGTCATGATGAACGAGAAGCTCAGATTTCTCTTCCAGCAACAATTTCAGCCTACCTTGGCGTGACAGAACCAGCTCTTTTTGGGGTCAATGTCAAGTACATCTACCCATTTGTAGCAGGGATGATTGGTTCTTCGATCGCTGGACTTCTATCAGTAACCTTTAACATCACAGCAGCATCTATCGGAATCGGTGGTCTACCAGGTATTCTATCCATTCAACCACAATATATGTTGCTGTTCGCAATGATTATGGTTGTAGCTGTAGTAGTTCCTATGGCTTTGACCTTCTTCTTCCGCAAGGCTGGTCTCTTCACAAAGACAGAAGATAGCACAGAGCTTCAAGCAGAATTTGCGGCTCAAGAAGAAGCAGAATTTGCAGTTCATGCAGAACCAACAGCTCTTGTAAACACAGCCCAACTGGTGAGCCCACTTGCTGGTCAAGTAAAACCGCTCAGCCAAGCCACTGCCCCAGTCTTCTCATTAGGTGTCATGGGACAAGGTGTCGTCATCGAACCAAGTCAAGGGGAATTGGTTTCACCAGTCAATGGGACAGTGACAGTACTCTTTCCAACCAAGCACGCAGTCGGCATCGTTTCTGAAGAAGGCGTAGAGCTCTTGATGCACATTGGTATGGATACGGTTAGCCTTGATGGAAAAGGGTTTGAGGCTCATGTTGCCCAAGGTGATAAAGTAAAAGCCGGACAAAAACTGATTACATTTGATATGGATGCTATTAAAGGAGCTGGTCTGGTGACAGAAACACCTGTCATCGTGACCAATCAAGATGATTTCCAAGCAGATATGGAAGGGGATCTTCCACGTGATATCAAACGTGGCGATGTTCTCCTAACGGCAATACGTACAAAATAATGACACATAAGGGGTGGAGGCATCAAGGTCCCGCCCTTTGATAAAAAAGAGGTTAAACAAATGGCATTAGATAAAACAAAGGTTGTTTACCAAATTTATCCAAAATCATATAAGGATACAACAGGAAATGGAATCGGTGATTTCAGAGGCATCATCGAAAAAATTCCTTATCTAGCAGAGTTGGGCGTGGATATGGTTTGGCTCAATCCTTTCTATCCAAGTCCTCAGCGTGATAATGGTTATGATATTTCAGACTACACAGCCGTCAACCCTGTTTTTGGGGATATGGCTGACTTTGAAGAGATGGTCCGTGTCGGGAAAGAGCACAAGATTGATTTCATGCTAGACATGGTGCTCAACCATTGCTCAACGGAGCATGAGTGGTTCCAAAGGCTCTCTCTGGAGACAAGTACTACCAAGATTTCTTCTTCATTCAGGACCAACCAACTGATTGGTTGTCTAAATTTGGTGGTTCTGCTTGGGCTCCTTTTGGAGATACAGGGAAATACTATCTTCACCTCTTTGATGAAACACAGGTAGACCTCAATTGGCGTAATCCCAATGTCCTCAAGGAGTTGTTCAAGGTGGTCAACTTCTGGCGTGACAAGGGAGTCAAAGGTTTCCGTTTCGATGTAATCAATTTGATTGGGAAAGATGAGGTCTTGGTAGATTGCCCTGAAAATGAAGGAAAACCAGCTTATACGGATAAACCAATTGTTCATGACTATCTTCGTATGATGAATGAAGCGACCTTTGGTGCTGATGATAGCTTTATGACAGTTGGAGAGATGTCATCGACAACCATTGACAACTGTGTTTTATATTCAGCACCGGAGCGCCACGAGTTGTCTATGGCCTTTAACTTCCATCATCTGAAAGTCGACTATGAAGATGGTCAAAAATGGACTATTACTCCCTTTGATTTTGAAGAGCTCAAGCGTCTCTATCATACTTGGGGCAAGGAAATGAGTGAACGTGGTGGTTGGAGTGCCCTTTTCTGGAATAACCATGACCAACCTCGTGCTCTGAATCGCTTTGTGGATATCAAGAACTTCCGTAATGAAGGAGCGACCATGCTCGCAGCTAGCATTCACTTGTCACGTGGAACTCCGTATATCTACATGGGCGAAGAAATCGGCATGATTGATCCAGACTATGATTCGATGGCAGATTATGTGGATGTCGAGTCCATCAATGCTTACCAGATGCTTTTGGATCAAGGTAAGTCACCTGAGCAAGCCTTTAAGATTATTCAAGCCAAATCACGTGATAATTCTCGTACACCAATGCAATGGAATGCTTCTGAGAATGCAGGTTTTTCAACAGGCACTCCATGGTTGAAAGTCGGGAAGTCCTACAAAGACATCAACGTTGAAAATGAAATTGATGGACCAATCTTTAAATTATATAAAGAATTGATTCGCTTGCGCAAAGAAATGCGGATCATTTCAGAAGGAAGCTACCTGCCAGCACTGGAAGATAGTCAAGAAATCTACGCTTTTGAACGCCACTTAGACGGTCAAAAACTCTTGGTACTCAATCATTTCTATGGAAGTGAAGTTGAAGTAGCGATTCCAGAAGACTACCAAGCAGGGCGCGTGCTCTTGTCCAACTATGAGAATGTAGAGCTTGCTGAAAAAGTAATTCTTAAACCGTATCAGACACTGGCAATTTTAGCTTAAGTTCTTCACACTTCGATCTTTTTCGGTCAGTGTTTTCTTATAACGACTTTCAGTCCCGTCTCGCTCCGTTGGGTGCGAGACACTCAAACGTACGATTAAGGTGTTCAAGCCAATTGTAAAAGCGAAGGACTCATGGCTCAGCACATAGTTTATCACACACAAAATGGATGTGTAAATATCACATTATGTTTCACCCTAAGTATGAGACGAAGTGATCTACTAATCAATATCCGAGAAATGGTTGGGAGAAATATTCACATAGATTATGTAGTTATAAAGGTGTTATGAGATTGTCGATGCATTTAATGCCAGATCGTGTTCGCTTATGTTGGTAAGCATTCCACCTAGAATTAGTGTTGCAAGCTTCATGGGATATTTAAAAAGGTAAAGTGCTCTAATGATGTTCGATAAACACGCAAATCTGAATGTAAGTTTGGAAATCGACATTTTGGGCAAGGAGGATATTATGTAAAGTACAGTTGGCCTCAATGAAGCCACAATAAAGAGCCATTCAGGAACAAGAGCGAAAAGATATTGCTTTGAGATAAGTTGAGTGTAAAAGATATGAGATCCCCTTTAGGATAGTGGCAAAATAGTGCGTATACCTCTTTGAGAGGTCTGTGACTTGAGTCAAAATGCAATAAGAGGCTTGAACAAAGTGAAAGCCAGCACGTGCTTCAGAGCGCTGGCTAGTGTCTGGGCTTATAGCCCTGGGTACTAGGCTCACCCGTTTGACGGGTGGTCTTGATCGACGAAAATATTTTTGGCGCTTGAAAATGCAAAGTCATTCCCTTATAATAAAGAGAAAATTTTATGACGGAGAAACGCATGAAAAGAACGGTGGAGATTCGCCTACTGGGAGTAGCCACCTTATTGGCTAGTCAGTTGGGGGTCTTTAGCAGTGCCCTCACGGTAGTTGCAGACGAGACCACAGCTTCGACTTCAGAGTCAGCGCTTGTGACGAACACTAGCAGCGAGGAAAGCTCGACAAATCATTCGACTTCTGCTACAACAACAACTACAGAAGCTACGACGAGAGCTTCGAGTGATAAAGAAGAGACATCTAGCAGTTCCTCAGACGCTACTGAGGAAAACGAGTTAAGATCGAGGGAAATTCAGGGGAATCGCAACGCTCTCCACTGGAAGGCCAAAAGGTAGCCATCAAAAATGCAGTGGTGACAAGACAGACCGCTATGGTTTTTATGCCCAAGATATTGAATCGGATGGCAATAGTCGGACTTCAGATGGGATTTATGTTGTTTCCAAATACAAGGTGAAAGTCGGCGACAAGGTGAAAAATCACTCGGTACCGTCAGGAAGGCTATATGGAAGAGGTTACAGCAGGAGCTGGGAAAACCTTTAAAGGAACCAACGAATAGTTTAACGGTGACCATGCTGGTCGATGCTTGGATCACAAAAGATGGGACAGCCCCTCTTCCAGAAGCTGTGAATATCACTGCGGGCATGCCAGCAGATGTGAAGCCTAATCCGACTGCTTATGCTCCAGAAACCGATGCCCTCGATTATTGGGAAAGCCTGGAAGGAATGCTCACGGTGGTGAAGAAACCGCATGTCCTTGGTCCCCAGTACAAAGGAGATATCTATGTATTGGGAGAAGATTTTTACTAGGCCTTCCTTTAAACAATATTGGAGGTCTGAATCTGCAGCCACATGCGCAAAAATACAGCGACGATCCCGATTTATGTTGGGAATCAATTTGTCGCAAAAGCCAAGGATTACTTTACAGAAGACGTAACAGGAGTGGTAACGTATCGGAATAGCTTTTATAAGTTAGAACCTACTCAACAGTTGACAGTCCAAGATGGTGGTTTGCAGCGTCAAGCGAGCTCAAGCCCAACCAAGTGAGGACAAACTGACCATCGCTTCCTACAATATTGAAAATTTCTCGGCCAACAATGCCAAAAATGAAACCCCAGAGGATAAAGGTGACGCTGATTGCCAATTCCTTTATCCATGAAATTCACAATCCGACATCATTACTTTGATCGAGTGCAGGACAATAATGGTAGTGTGGATGACGGAACGACCAGTGGTGTTGAAAGTGGACGCAAACTAGCCAATCGGATCAAGGAATTGGGTGGCAAGAGCTATGAGTATACGGAGGTTGCTCCAGTAGATGGCGCTGACGGAGGAAAGCCTGGTTCCAATATTCGTTTGGGAATCCTCTACAATCCAGAACGCGTAACCTTAGCCAAAAAAGAGGCAGCAACTAGCAACGAGGCAGCGCAATTTGACAAGGGACACCTGGTTAAAAATCCAGCTCGGATTGCCCCTAATGACCCATCGTTTGATCATACTCGCAAGTCCTTAGCTGTTGAATTTGAATTCAAAGGTCAACCAGTTGTGGTGATTGCTAATCACTTGAAATCAAAAATCGGAGATGATGCTATTTATGGGGCAAGCCAACCAGCAGTGGAACATACCTTGCCAACTCGTGAAGCACAAGCTAGTGTCATCCATCAATTCGTTCAAGAAGGCTTGAAGCAAAATCCGAAGACCACCTTTGTTTTGACGGGTGATTTTAATGACTACGATTTCTCAACCACAGCACAGATCCTTGCGGGCAACGAACTAACCAACTTAATGGCCCAACATGATGCAGGCGATCGCTATTCTTATTTCTACCGTGGAAGCAATCAAGTTTTGGATAACATTTTTATCTCAAACAACATGGCAGCTAAAGCAAGGTTTGAACCAGTCCATATCAATGCTTCCTTTATGAAGGAACACGGTCGTGCATCAGACCATGATCCTGTCTTGGTCCAAATCGACTTTAGTGGAGCACAAACTCCAGGAACGCCGACGGATGATCAACAAGGGAATACAGGACAACCAACGGATCAAACCAGCCCTTCCTCATCGAATACAGGATCTCAACTAGTCCCTCATCAGGCTCAAGCCAATGAACAAAAGAGTTCACCATCTGAAAGCAAAGAGAAGGCCAAGAACGAAGATGAGAAAGCAAGACGACAAGGAAGAGGTCAACAGAAACGAAGACACCAGGCAGCGGAAAAATCCTTCCATCTACTGGACAAGAAACAAAGCTATCTAGCTCTTTTTGGGTGGCAGTAGCTACGATGAGTCTTGTCTTGTACGAAGAAAAAAGACTACTCGTAACGTGTTTTGATGAAAGATCTAAAAAGGGTCGCTGGCTCACTTTTTCTCTAAAAATACAGGACAGATGGTCCCATATTGGAAACTGTGCTAGGACAATGAGACTGCACAGAAAAGAACAGTTTCTTTTCAAAGAAGCTATAAACTCTTTACAAAATAGATGGAATCGTG
>BNJU01001491.1_pt1 | contig 31924 bp, 57 predicted proteins | sample 8539281 | NCBI WGS metagenome assembly BNJU01 (sample SAMD00202456, study PRJDB9452) | human saliva metagenome | isolation source: human saliva | place: Japan
GAAAAGGGAAACGAAAGCTTATCATACTAGTATATTGCTACCAAATATATAAAAATTATGATTAGTAAGTTTAGAAAGTAGGATAAAATATTTAATATACAAATTAATCTATTGATTTTTAGGTAATATAGGAAAGTTAGTAGGTTAATTCTAAGGAGGTGATGCCATGAAAGTAACATACTTAAATCACAGTGGTGTTTTGGTGGAATTCAAAGACCACTATTGTATTTTTGACTATTTCAGGGGTGAACTACCGCTTCTCGATAAGAAGAAGGATGTAATTGTATTTTGTAGTCATTCTCATAATGATCACTATAATCCGTTGATATTTGACCTTCTCAATCAGAGAGGGATGCGTTATCAAGCCATACTAGCAAATGACATCAGCGATGAAAAGAGACTGTCGAAGATAAAGCATAGCTTTGTTGAGCCTGATCAATGCTATCAGTTTGATGGTGGAATTCAAGTTGAGACTCTACTTTCAAACGATAGTGGCGTTGCTTTCATTGTGAGTACTGATGAAGGGGTTGTTTACCATGGTGGCGATTTAAATGATTGGTATTGGGAAGGGGAACCAGAAGAGGAAAATCTAGAACTTCGCACTATATATCACACGGAGATTGGAAAAATTAAGGGCAGACATTTTGATGTTGCTTTTGTTCCACTTGATCCAAGACTAGAAGCACACTATGCTGATGGGTTATTATATTTTCTGGAAAGTGTGGACTGTGATTCTGTCTTTCCAATCCACTATTGGGGTGATCCTAGCGTGATTCAGCGCTTTATCACAGAATATCCACAATATCAGTATCGCATTAAAAATACTGAGAGAGCGAAAGGAGAAATAATATGAAATTTAAGATGATTCACGAGAATTTGAATGTATCCGATTTGGATAAATCCATCCGCTTCTATAACGAAGCTCTTGACTTACATGAGGTAAGACGAAAGACAAGCGATGATTTTATCATTGTATATTTAAAAAGTGAGGTTGGCGATTTTGAGTTGGAACTTACTTGGCTCAAAGACCATCCACAACCATATGATTTAGGTGAGTGTGAATTCCATCTTGCATTTTGGACAGATGATTTTGAGGCTGCACACAAAAAGCATAAGGAGATGGGTTGCATTTGTTTTGAAAATGAGGCAATGGGTATCTACTTTATTGAGGACCCAGATGGATATTGGCTCGAAATTTTACCATAATATCAAAAGAGGTTGTATGCTCCAGTAAAATCTAGAAAATTTACTGGAGATATACAACCTCTTTATTGTTAATGGCGTCCTCGATGCGATTTGAACGCACGACCTACTGCTTAGAGAAGCACTCAGAACGAGTATTTGCCTCCATCAAGTCCTAAAAAGTCCTTTGATTTTACTGGGTTTTCTGCACTTCGAAGGTTATCGGAATCATACCATTTCCCATCTAATTTCATCTATTTTTAAGCACCGTGCACCTGATTAGCAAGTTACGAAAAAGGGTGGCGATATATTGTTATTTAAAAACATCTTTTATTATGTTCGTTTATAAAATGAAATCACCTATTCTATTAGCAGTCTCAAATCGGTTTCTAATCTAGGATACCATATTACTACAACTTATAAAAATAAAGAAATCAATTTAGTGACTAAAAAGACCTCTGCTCAGAGACAACCGATCAGCAGAGTCTTTCATATAAGTCTTTCAATTTTAAAGATTTTCATATACCTTTAACAAATTGGCTGTTTTAGGATTTTGAACAATTTGGTTGAAGTGCTGCTGTATCTTCATCTGCTGACTTTCTTTCTTTTCAACAGGTTCTATGACTTCAATTCTCTTTTCTAGCACTTGCTTACCCATTTCAACATATTTCTGTTTTGCCATTGATCAAGTTCTTCGATTGTTCCTTCAAACTCAGGCATTGGTAAAGTCTTTTTCATTATCTTCTAAATTAAGATTACGAATACCTTTTTGCCTGATAAAATTGTTCATCAAACTTTAAGCGTTGTATCTGTGGTCATCATCAATGATATGTGAGTACACATCAGCTACCATATCGCATATTTTCCAAATAATCAAAAGTTATCCTATAATCAGCTGTAAAGGCATGTCGTATATGTTTGAAAAGAAATATCATCTATATCTTGAACAAGACGAGAAATTATTCTGTAGGAACTCAGAAACTTTTGGTTCAGCAAACTATCAAAAGACTTACCAATTATTTGAAAGAAAAATATTTTATATGAAAAATACCTTCTATCAGTTATCTTAGATAGAGGGTATTTTTGCTCAAGTGAAAGTTAAATTCCACTTCTAAAAGAATAAAAATAAAGTGGAAGTAAGTTATTCAGAGTAGTACTATTAGGGTCCATAACCCAAGATGGTACTATTTCTTTAAGTTGAAAATGATTATATTTTTGTTAGAAATGAAGATGAAGTACAGAAAAATGAGCGTATAAAAGGCAGGCAGAATCTACTGTTCAAAAATTTGTAAGAGTTGATTCTCACTGTTCTTCGATGAAAGTTAAATACCGACCCTTCAGTGTGTGATTGATTTTGAAACTTTTTGAGTTATCTTCTTACTTTAGAAGATATGGTTTTAGAATTACTTCGTCTGCAGCGATTTCGGTAATTCCAAAATCATAAAGTCTTTTAGCTATTTCTTCGTTGTAGAAATGGAGCAGCTGTATGGATGATCTTCCGTCAGCTTTTTCTTTGGATATGAGTTGATATTGGTACTGATAAGATTTGGCTTTTCTTGTGATATAAGTCCCAATGCATGGAGATCGCATCCCTTTGGACATATCTCTCTACCAATAAATGCACGTTCTCTAGACTTCCTTTCTCAAGAGGCTATCGAATCACAGGAGAACATACGTGTCCTACGCATTCCATCTTCACGTATCTCAGCTTCTTCAGCTAGAATGAATTCACTTCCTCTGTCTGTTAATATGACCTCAACTTCTTTTTCAAACATTTCTTTTCCTAGTATCTTTTCCAATAATAGGATTCCATCCAACATATGTAAGGAGTCCTTTACTGTTTGATAGATACATACCAAGAGGTCATACTCTCTGAATTTGAAGGTCTGTAGGAAAGGACCATTGGATGTGTCGTTGCATACCGTATCCATCTCTACGACCTTGGCATCGGAATTCTTTTCCATATATAGGAAGTCGGAGTACTTTCTTCCTATCAGGTATCGATTGTCTTTGCGTGGCTTATATGTATTGCGCTTTTGTTTGGACATCTTTCGTCTTACGACACGTTTCAAATCGATTGTGCTGATTGATACGCCCACATCTTGGAAGACACCATTTTCGATATGGTTGTATATTGTCTTTTCTGATAGTTTGATTTCTTTTGGTGACTTTGAAGAATAGAGTAGATAGACTGACCTTTCTTGAGTAATGGTACTAAGAGCTCACCAAGCTGCTTGATATCATTTACTGTCGCATTGATACCTTTTTCGTGAAGATGTAAGTGTCATCTGATAGTCGTGCTGTGCATCAAATGCAGAGTATCGATATTTGTCACTAACGACAAGAGCGATAGTTTCACATCCATTACAAGCTCCTGGTGACTTGTCCCTCATGAGTACATTTGAGTGACATAATCACTACAATCTAGAGTACAATATCGTCTCATGTTTACAACGTTTATAGTTGCAGCACACTCTAGAGGCAGATTACATTTTGTATGCAAGGAAGTGATGTAGTTTGATTTCTTTTTCCTATGGTTGACTTGTCTTTACCAGGGTAGTAGCGATAGCTTGTTTAGTAGAACCATTTTTCGATAGCAGTTTCGACGATCTGTCTATCTGAATAAGACATGTGAATTCTTCGTTAACATAATGTTTTCCTCCTAAAAACACGAAGGATAGGCAATTATATGAACTAGAAGTGTAAGAGCAAATTCAACTAGAGTTTGAGTGAATAACAATTCAACTTTCATACCTTAGAAGTGAATTTAACTTTTCACTTGAGGGAGGGTATTTTTGCAATATTTCCATTGAATCAGCATTTCCGAAAGATTATAATGAAGAAAAATTGATTAAAATTTTGAATTTTTGCATGAATTTGAGAGAACATCGTGGAAGAAATTTTGATTTGATAAAGAAAAACTTGATTTCATTAGGCTATATTGAATTGCTTTGAAACTGCTTCGAAGCAGCTAACTATATAAATTCCCCAAATTGATAATCAAACTGTAGGATTTGCAGGTTCTATGACATTAGAAAAGATGGGACTTTTTGAAAGTCAATACACATAATCAAGTGTTTTAGCATCACAGGATACCGGAAGAAAAACAAGTAAAGAGGTTCGTCTAGAGGCAAAACCCAGCATCCATATATATTACGTCAGTAAATGGAATTGCAAAGTGGTGAAATTGTCAACATAGATGGAAATTGAATCGTGTGCATCCATATTTTATGGGCATGAAAAAGGTTTATTTTGTCATAGGTGAGAACAAGATAGAAGGATTATGACAGTGCATTGTACAGGGCAAGAAATATTGCAGCTCAGTTAAATGCCCAAAGGCTAGGAGTCAAAACGCCTTGTGCAATAAAAGCGGACAAATGTTATGATTAAAAAGCCCTGAAAGAATATGTAGAGGACTTTGCAGTACATGGGAAAAACCTATGACTGATGCATTTGAAATAATTCTAATACATGAAAACTTGGGATATTAATAAACATTCAGTAATACTGAGACGAATTTCGAAGTTTCGTAATTTGTTCATGAGGAGATTAGTTTTTGAAAGAGAGAAAGAAGAGCCATATAAACAAAATGAATCGTAAAATATGATAATTTAAAGCAATTTTTAAAGAAAATAAAATTGAATTTAATAAATTAGATACTACTGAGATTATCATTGAAAATAGATGTTGAAAAACCTATAGAAAGTGAAGTGAACCCCAAAAGTTGGACAACAGCTAGAGGTTCACTTTATTATGAAATTTAGATTTGAAGACAAAGTCCAAATCTATAGGAACGTAAACGTGATTTACACTTTCCCAACTCCAGTTAAAAGTGGAAAATCACAAAATCTAAAAATTGAATATATTGTTAGGCTAGTTGATAGACATGGATTGGATATTCTACGCCATATTCATCATGATTACTCTGTGAATTTAAAGAAGAGTTATCTATAGAGTATTGACACTTCATGAGTCAATACTGAGCGTATCATTAGACTTAGGATTATCTACCAATAGTATTCTGCTAGATGGATTAAAGAATATAAAGAAAATGGATATAATGTCGTTATAAGGAAGGAGGACGATGCCAAAGAAGAAAACAATCGAGGAGTTAGAAAGAAAACAAGTTCCTACGCGAGCAGAACTTGAGGCTATTAATAGAGAACGAATTCATAAAAATTAGATGCCTTAGTTACGGAGAGAAAAGAGAGAAAAAGAAGAAATAGTTAGAACGATATCGGAGCTAAGGCAAGAACTACAAGTGCCTGTTAGATTTATCATTTTAAACAATCAATGACAACACACGCTGCTTTATTATATCAGCCGCTCTGACTACTATTATTGGAAAGACAAACAAGACAATGATTTCAAATATGATGATGTAATGAATGATATCATCAATGTTTTCTATACCCATAAGGGAAGATACGGATATCGACGCATTTATCTTGAAATCAGAAAGCTATATCCAACAATCAATCATAAGACTCTACATGAACATGGAATCATCCAATCGATGTCACGCAAAGGGAACTGCTTAGATAACTGTGTTATGGAGAACTTCTTTGGAAAGATGAAGAATGAGATGTTCTATGGACATGAATACGAATTCAAAACCTTAGATGAACTAGAAAGTGCATGAATGAATACATACACTATTACAACGAAGAAAGAATACAGACAAAATGAAAAGGCCTAACTCCTTGCCAGGCAAGGAATCAAGCCTTATCATGTCTATAAATTATAGTGTCCAAGAAATTGGGTTCACTCCACTTGCGCGCATGGTTCGTAATGGTCAAATAAGGATGGGGTCAATATTCGCCCCTTATTTACAAGATAGTTTTTCACTACTCTATCCAATTTTGGAGCGCCTTGATATTTATCAATAGCTCCTCAAAAATGGTTTTCATCAATTATATTGTAATAGTGTTATTCTTCGGCTCTATTCAACATAAGTCAATGTTTCTATCAGTTTGGCTTTCCATGTCTTTTTGCTCAGATGCCTTTAGTTTGTTTGAAGTACGCACAAGAACAGTTCCTATAACAGTATGTGTACCTGACGCTGTAATAGTTCCATCAAATGTTGCTAAACTAATCTCTTCTGTTTTTCTGCATCTTCAACAGTAGCATATACTTCAATTGCTCCACCGCCATTTGTACCCTGTTCAATAACTGTTTTTACCATATATTTCTGGGTCTAGATTCAATCTGTCATCTCGGTAATAAACTGTTGCTGTATATCCTCCTGGTTTATTTAAATTTTCCATTAGGATCATTATCTTCTGTAACAGCGGAAATATCAGAAATATGTTCAATACCAGTTAATCTTTTTAATGACATATGCTTCTGAAGGATTTGTTACCGATTCATATTGTTTTAAGCTCGAATGCAGCTTTAGAATCTAGCAAGAGCTTTTTATCTGGCTCTAAATCAATTTTTCAACTCTTCAGTTTGTTTGTTTATTTCTTCAGCATCTCCTTTTGCTTCAGGCAATTTTTACTGCCACAGATACTTTTTGCTGTTGAAATTGCTGTTTCTAACGCTGGTCTTAACGTTTCATCTAATGCTATTTTTCGGTCTTTGTTAATTCTTCACACCTTTGATTATTGTATTAAAAATCTTCAATTTGTGTTTCAATTCTGTGATTTCCTTGTCAAAATCGGTAATAGCTGCCTTTTTCTTTTCTGATGTACAACCAGCTAAACACATGGTAATAAGAATAACTGGAAGTACCATTCTAAACATCTTTCTCATAATCATTCCTCCTCATTTTTCTTAAAAATGTTAAATGTTTTGAAACCATTTTTGTATTCCTCTTTATGTTTTCCGGTTCGAGTATCTCAACCTCACCAGCAAAACCAAACACCCAACCATAGAAGGTAGGGACTGGTAGCAACTTCAGTGATAACACGGAAGGATTCCATATCATAAGCAAGAGTAGTGACATCTTCAAACTTATCCACAATTGTTTTCATCAGACTGTTATCACAACGTAAATCTACCTCGACTTTTTCACCTTCGTACATAAAAATACAGTTTTGTGAATTCATTGAGGTCAAAATCCTTTGGCTGTGGATAACTTTTCTTTTTCCAGTATCTCAGGAATAGAAGCAATGCGGTCTACTCTGAATGAAATAACCTTTTCTTTTTTCAGAATATCCAAGAACGTAGTAATAATCACTCATTCCAAACAAGATGATATGGACTCAGCTTATAAATTTCTCCCTTGTTCTTCAATACTTTTTTCTTCAGACCGGTATAATCATAATACTGGAAGGAAATCTGTTTCTTTTCGTTGATTGCATCATTGATTGCATCAACAATATAATAAATTTGTTCATTGTCAGGGTTTTTACGCTTTTGATAATATAGTTGTTAGCGTTTTAGCTTTTTCTATTTGATATACACTGGTTAGGGTTATGTATCTTGTCAATAAGAGCCTTGCTTTTACTTAGGGTAATAAACTTGGAAGACTCCACAGCATCAATCAATAGCTTTTAATTCTGGCAATTCAAAGTCTCTGTCTCCAAGGAAATATTTATTTTGTGAAGAACGGGTTTCCACGATGTCATAACCCATTGCTTGTAATGATTCAATATCTTTCTTGAAAGTAATTCTATGAACAGTCAGACCATATTCGCTTTCAAGCATTGTTGAAAGTTCACTAGTTGTAGTTGGTGTTCTTCATCGGTATATTTTTCTAAAAAGCCGTAATAGGCATATAATTCTTGGTTTTGTTTCCATTTCACAATGTCCTCAATCTGTTCGGTCCGCAAATGCTAATTCACTATTTAAGGCTTTCTCCAAAGCTATTGATAACTTCTTCGCTGTCTCTTCCAGAAATATTTTTTCCTGTTGCAGTTTCAATCGCATCTAGCAATTTCTTTGCTCTTAAGACACATGCTTTTTAAAAATCATCTACTCTACAAGAAGAGACATCAATCCAATGGGTTTCCAAATATGCATCTAAATCAGAAGTATTAACTTGTCCCTTACTCTCGATCTTCTTTAAATACTCGCTTGGAGCTACGCCACCAATTTCACGGTTAGTTGAGTAGGTTATAGGGGTTTTATTAACAATTGAATTCCATTTTTCTTTCGGTAATTGATTCTTCTCGCAGTAACTTCTAGGGAATATGTGATGAATATCAATATATTCCGCCTATATATACAGTAAAGTCCATTTCACGACCACTGATAAAAATCTTTGCAATGATTGCTGAGTATCAAAGCCATCAAACCTTTGTATGCCGCAGATTGTCTTGATTGCAAAGTAAAGTAACCTTGTCGGATTAAAATAAGATTCTTGTATTGTTTTTGGAACTGCACTCATTATTATCAATCCAGTTCATCTATTCCAGTAACATCATTCACATAACGTGTCTCATTGCACTACCTATAACTCACCAAACACACCACACCAATACCATTGTTTTAACTTGTTTTTGATATTGGTAACTTTTATGCGATTTCCATCCGCTAACAGTGTACATAATACTGCTAAAGGAATTAACTGAGTAGAATAGGGTAGATCCTTGCTTGCAAAGATTCGTTCTTCTTGTAATATCTTTTCGGCTTCAACAAATCCTTCTGACAAATCATCAGCATATTTCTTATAATCAACGAGTGATAAATTAAGTACGTCTTTCTTTTTACAACTTACTGTTCCACCTTTCTTAAAAGTGGATAACAATGTACAAGCCGAAAGGAAATCTGTAGCGGTCGTTACTGACAATAAGTCTCCTCCAAAGTATTTTTGTTCTCTGTCTTCCCAGTCTTTTCGTAATTCAAAATCATCCATTGCGAAAATTGCGGTTACCAATTCAAAAACAGTAAGAGATACACCGCCAGTATTTACATTCTCAAAAACCTGGCATACAGCTTCTTTTTGGTGTTTCTTTGCCAAGAGTGATAACAGGCATTTTTATACTGCATTGTTCTGCATAATGATTTTTGTATTAAATTCAGTAAATTCTTTAATTGCATCTGCATCGTAATTGCAATGTGCATAATATTGATTTTGCCAATTCTGAACCTCTGTAAAATTCAAAAATTATATTTAGTGGAAAACATCTTTAAATTAAACTCTTTTTGTTCTGTCAGATAAATCCAAATCAACGTCTCGACCAAAAATTTGATGTTACCACTTTTGTATCAGGTACAGAGAAAATAGCATCAACTCTATCACATGAAGGGTTAAGAGCTTTTTCAATATCAATATAGTAAAATCTGTATATTTCTTTTTCCTTTATCTGTTCTCGTATGTACCGCTTTTTTGACTATAAAGAGAAGAATATATGGATGTAAAGTCTTTGTTGTCCATCAAGTATCAGTTCAGTAGGTACTGTTCCTGTAGATGGAGAACCTTCAATTACTCGATATTTAAAACGGACGCTTTCATTACCGTATTCAAGAAACATAGCTGCACCAACTGGATAGTTACTTGTAATACTTGCTATAAGAGCCTGAATACGTCCATCTTCCCATACCCATCCACGCTGAAAATCTGAAGTTGTGTTTTTCCACTTTTCTATTGAAGCCATTAACTCTGTTATTGGTTTGTCATTTGTTTGCAATTTCATTTACCTCCGTTTTCTATGCTTCATCTTCAATACCAAACAAATCGTTAAGATCATAGAAGTTATATGGGTAAGCATTATCACCATCAAAAGAACATTCTGTGTCATCATCATAATAAATATCCAACGACCATTGTGTTCCATCTAAAATTTCAATGCCAAATCTATGTGTTGAATAATGCTTTCGCCATTCTCCGATATGGAGATTAGCGAACAGCTCAAGAAATTCATTCCTGCTATAAGACTCTTCTTCCTCTTCTGAAGGTGGAATGATATTCAGCATTTTTCTTTGCTTTATTTCAACAACATTTCCATTGACTTGAGCTGTATATGTATTAAGTCCCTGAAAATAGCCACCAACTTCAAGAACTACTTTTTGAAAATATGATTTATCTTTTTCTTGAAATGCTACTGGGACTGTTCAGCCTTTTGAAGGCTGATAAGTACAACCCATATCAACTCAAAAGCCTTCTTTGCTCTTTCGAGGTAATCACGAGAGCATTTCAGTCTAACTAATTCACTTGGACACATTGTCGATTGATAACCTGGATGTTCTATAACATTCTTTAGATGACCAATTTCATTTTTCAATCCACGTATAACTGTCAGGATTTCTTTTTCAGATTTTCCTTTTAAATTCATTTCGTAATAGGTTTCGGACAAATCATTGACATTGTAATCACGCTCCTTCTATTACAGTTTGAAATACATAATATTTTTATCTTTAATCTTTTCGAGACTCTTATATAATTCTCTTGCCATTGCGTCCATTACCTTTTGATAGAAGTCTCGATCATTGAATAGTTTTTTGAAGGAATCATTGTTTTCAAGGAAACAGTGTAACTATGTCCTTGAATTTGTCAGGGAACAAGCTGTTGACAAACATTTCCGGATTATTGTCCTTCGCATATTTCTTAAATTTTTTTCACATCATCATCATTCATAAACATTTGATAGATACCTTCAATAATGACTCTATCTGAATCGGTAAATTGCCATCAAAAACGTTCATTAACTTTATCAATGATACTCTGTAAAGTATCTGTTTTTCTTATTAAGCTTTTTCGGTGTAAGAGATCCTTTAGGGGTTAAATCAACAGATTGCTTGTCTAATGTAATCTTACCCTTGAAAGTCTCTTTTAAAGCGTATTCCAACTTAATCTTGTCATCAATGTCGATAAAGACTCTACCTACTGAAGGCAATAATTTTACAAGATGAGTTGTATATAGGAATTCATCAAATATATCTTCATCGTGTAATCTTACGAGCTGTGTCACATAAGAATACGCCTTTATTAAATTTACGGATATAATCACGGGCATTGTATCTTTCATCTTCATCAAAGGTCATTATATCTGTCCACGACTGGTTTAAATCATACTTGCCAACTTTCCTAGCGCAGTATCCGTTTGTTTTTATTTGATTGTGATGTCATAAACTTTTTAAAAATTTGTGACATCTTCCCAGTTATAAAGCAGATATTCTCTGATTTTGTTTCGTAAATCGTAAATACGGTTAATGTCTGTATTACCTTCTAATAATGTTGATTCATAGAACGGTTGGAATGATTTTTAATATCTTCCTCAGTATTTTCAAAATCAAGCACAAAAGTATCTTCCTGCCAAACCTTGTCCTATTTAGACGTGAAAAGGGTTTGAACTGCTGTAACGCTCTTTAATTTCTTATCTACATACATTGAATGTAAGAGAGGTTCGTCAAATCCGGTTTGATACTTATTAGCAACAACAAGAATGTTATAACGACTACTTCTAAATTCTTTTCTGAACTTCTTATCTGTAGTGATATATTTGCCGTTTTCGTCAATATTTAATCCGGCTTCCTATATTCCGTACCATCTAATTTAACTGCACCCGAAAAGGCTACCATTACATCTGAACCGTCGCTTTCTTTTGGATGATTTTTAGGTATTCTTAATAGCATAAAATAATAGCGAACTGCATTACACGTGAATCAGCAACAACTATTGCTTTTACCTTTTTCGGTCAATTTGAAAACGTCCATTTTGAAGGAAGTTTGACATAATCATCTCTGTTTTTCTGTGCTATTGTATATCCGTGTTCCTTTATAATATTTGAATAAAGCCTTTGCTGCTGCTCCTCAATCAGTTCAGGGTTATCCTCAGATACTTTCACAAGTTTAAAAGGCTTCTTTTTATAGTTGTATAATTGTTAAGTACATCTAAGATAAATTTTTCCTCGATGGCTTGTCTCATTGAATAAATATGGAATAGCTCTGTTTTTGTGTAACTGGATTATATCGCCCAAAGAGTTCTATAGTTCCTTCTTTTGGCGTTGCAGTAAAAGCAAAGAATGATTGGTTACTATGTCTTCCTTGACCGAGTACATTCATCACAAAATCACTGTTTAAATCCACTTCACTTTCATCAATGCCTTCATCGGCTGCATATTCTTTAATTGCTTTGTCCAAATCAATTAAGGATCTGCGTAGCGTTTTAGCACTTTCTCCGCTTTGTCCCTGATGAGCCTCATCAATAATAATTGCAAAATCTGCTACCGCTCATCTTATCCAAATCCTTATATGCAAATAAGAACTTCTGAATAGTGCATATGATAATTCTCTTCTTATCGTTTAATGCGTCTGCTAAGCCTTTGGAACGTTTCTTATCATCAATCGCATCAACCAATCCTGTCTTATGTTCAAAGCTGTTAATTGTATCCTGAAGCTGTGAATCAAGCACAACTCTGTTTGTCACTACGATAACAGAGTCGAAAATAGGGTTGTTATCATTATCGTGAATGGACGCTAAACGGTAAGCAATCCAAGCTGATAGAATTTGACTTACCAGAACCAGCGGAATGTTGGATCAGTAATTTTGACCAGCTCCGTTTTTCCTTTTACATCTGCTATTACTTTTACAACATCATATTGATGGTAACGAGGGAAGATAAGCTTACTTTTCTTGATTTTTTTAGTAACGCCATTCTTTTCAACTTCTTCTTTCTCAGTCACAAAAGAAATGAATCTATGTATTATGTCAAGAAGAGAATCCTTCTGTAAAACTTCTTCCCAAAGATATGATGTGGCATATCCATTTGGATTAGTTGGATTACCAGCACCACCCGTATGACCTGCACCATTTGAACCTTGGTTAAAAGGCATAAAATAGGTGTCACCATCTTTTAGTTGTGTTGTCATCCACGCTTCATATAGATCACAGCAAAATACACAAGAAAAACGATGATTCAATCTAAAGCAGAACTCTTTTGAGCTTCTGTCAAACTTGAACTGATTTATGGCGCACTCATAATTTTTGTCCCGTTAGCTGATTCTTTAATTCTAATGCAACAACGGGAATACTGTTGATAGAAAGAACCATATCAATAGTATTATGATTGTTCGGAGAATAATTAAATTGTCTTGCACAACCTAATATATTCGCTTCGTACAATGCTTGTAAATCATCATTCAAAACAGATTCCGGCTTGAAGTAGCACATCTTGAGCTTTACGCCCATATCTTCTATACCATTTCTAAGAACATAAACGAGTCCCTGATTTGCAATGGTATCTTCCAAGCGACGATATAATTTCTCCGGAGCATTTACACCATAGTATTTCAAATATCTTTCCCAAGCTTTTGGTTGGGACTTCTCAATGAATTCAATAAGAACATCTAAATAAATTGCCTTATCCACATCGTGCTGACGATTATGAACCCAGTTGCCATCTTTATCTTGACCAACAAATTGTTCATAACCACCGGCAGGACTGATTAGGAAAGACTCTATATCACGTTCAAAACGTTTTTCGGATTTATCCATATACGAACCTTCTTTCTATTATTTCCAAAAAGAATGAAATGAATGTGGGTATTAGCCCAATGATAGCTTCTATAATCGCACTTGTTATTGCTATGTTCCATTCTCGTCTGCTAAGCTGCTTTTCCTTTTTAGTTCCTGCTTTTAACCACATTTCAAACTCTATAAGTGGGATATTTAGCTGATAATGTTTTTTTGTTGTCATAACATTGTTTCATCACGCATTTGCGTTCTATCATAAGCGAGAAAATGTCTTGCAGTCGGATTGAGTCTGAAGGTTCAATTGAAATGTGTTTATTGTCGCCAAATAAGGCTTTTGACTTCTTTGAACTGCTTTTTCAACTGTTCCATCTACTCAACCTCCTTTTTCCAGTCACATACTGTAGATGATGGACTTCCTGTAATCGTTAAGTTTTTCAATCTTTTTCTGTTTGATGATAATCAGATGGTCTATTTGCTTGCATTTTTTGCTCAAGAAAAAGTGGCAATCTCACGTTGTTCATCAATGTCATAAGTTACAGAAACAAAAATTTCCTTTGAACGTTCAATATTTAGATTTAATTGTGTGCTTACAATAGAAGCTCTTACAAAAACTTTCTTTCAAAAGCCAAAAACAGGTAATAAACATAATTTTTCATCGTATCCATCTTTAACAGTGAAACCAACTACACTATCAGGAAAATATGCATCAAATCCGAGAATAGCTACATCTCCAACATTAGCAGCTATTGTCATAGTCATTGTTCCTTTAGGAAATTCCTTGCTTACACTTTTTCCTAGCTCGTTCAGAGTTTGTGAATATGTTGTAATATTTTTTTCCGCACGAGCCACATCGCCAGTTTGGATAAATGGATATTGTCCATCATAATAACGTGGATCATTGCGAGGTCTGTGATTGAACAAGTTTCCTCGAGATATATGTGTTATATATTTTAATTTGATAACCTTCCAATGTTTTGGAATTTCTCCAATCCAATCAATTCCGCTGTCCTGCATAGGCACAGATGGGTTAAAGTCCCTTTGTTACAACCTCAGTAATTAACGACTGCTTGTACTGTTTCAGCTTTTCTATTTCCTTTTTGCTGGTTAGCAATCAATGTGTCAATTTTGTAGGAATTTTTTTATCAAGCATATTTGTAATTTGCTTCTGCGTTTCATATGGAATAACCGGTATCTCATAATTTTTCAGGGTATCATTATTAAGCGTCCATCTGTTATCAAATGAAACTCCTTTCCGTGTGCAAACATTGCCATTAACCAATACTGACTTTTGAAATAATAATCATAATACTTTGGGACAATTGTATTACTTTTTGTTTTTGCTCGTAGATTGGCGTAAGCAGGACTGATTACCCATCCAATTCTGAAACATTACAATTCGCACCACTGTATAAGTCCATTGGGTTTAATAACAAATCATCTATTTTCACTTTGTTATATCCTACATAAGATGCCGCCATTTGTCCTTCGTTTGCTGTGACATCTTTTTCTACAATTCCAGCACGAGCAAGTTTGAGAACACGTTCTGGTTCACCATCTTTTTGATAAATCTTTGCTTATGATTGTTTAATAAATCCTACTGAGAAGTCAAACGCAATCTCAGGTAGCTAGGGAATTTCTGTTCTTTTCATTTTACACATTTCCAAACAGCTCCTTCATTAAATTAGTTTCTCAACTTCTAATTCCTTAATCTTCTGAAAATGTCACTAGAAGGAGTAGGCGGAACAAATTTATAAAAAGCCTTGTGAACGGCACCTCATACCCAACTTTATCCTTGCTTCTATCAAGATAAGCGAACTCATTGTACGGCATAACATTTGTTGCCATATATTCATCAACATCCTGTTTTAAAGGAATAATTTCTGTATCTGCTTTGGTTTTTATCCGGTTGCATTTTACCTTTTTCAGTACGGGTTTTCCGTTTTCATCAAAGATAGGTGTCTGCACAGATACTTTTGGTATATCCGAAATAGTCGTTGTCAAAAACTTTTGATTCAACCACTAAATCTTCTTTTTGTATTCTTTACTTTCAAAAATCAGTATAGGCTTCAATTATTAAATCAATGCAATTATCATCAAGGTCTACACGCTTATTACCGATGTTCTTTCTACGTTTTACATAACAGTTTGAAGCATCAATAAGCTGTACTTTTCCTACACGGTCTGCGGATTTGTTTTTTGAAATTAACCAAATATAAGTTGATATTCCCGTGTTGTAGAATAGGTCGGTTGGTAATTGAATGATAGATTCTACAAGATTGCCATTAATCAAGTATTTTCTTATCTCAGATGCGCCACTGCCAGCATCTCCTGTAAATAATGAAGAACCATTTTGGATGATTGCCATACGACCGGCATTTTCTTTTTAGTTTCTTTACTCCGTTAAGCATAAAAAGCATTTGTCCGTCTGAAATAGCAGGGAGACCGGCTCCGAATCTACCGTCAAATCCGAGTTTAGCTTCTTTCTCAACTTCTGCTTTCTCACGCTTCCAGTCGATACCAAATGGTGGATTAGAGATGATATAGTCAAATTCATATCCTTCAAACTTATCGTCTGATAATGTATCGCCATACATCATTCCGGACGCATTGCCATTCTTAATAAGCATATCTGCTTTTGCAATGGCATATGTTTCAGGTTGAACTCCTGACCGAAACAAGTCAAATCAGCATTTTCATTTATTTGTTTAAGACGCTCTGTAAGACAACCTAACATCTGAGAAGTACCCATTGCCATATCATATGCTGTCTTTGTGCAACCATTTTTCTTAATTGCGTCTTTTTCCGGTGATACAAGTAACTCGGTCATAAGATAAATGATATCTCGGCTTGTGAAATGTGCTCCGGCTTGTTCATCATAACTTTCTGAGAATTTTCTAATAAGCTCTTCAAAAATATATCCCATATCAGCAGATGTAATCTTGTCTGGTGACATATCAGCTTTTTGAATTGAATTCCTGAAGCACAACGAAAAGGACACCACCGTTAGCCATTGTTTTACTTCGTTATCAAACTTGAAATTGGCAATTATATCCTTTACATTATCCGAAAATCCTTTTAAATAATTCTCAAAGTTTGCTTCGATGTTATCCGGATCAGCAATCAGTTTTGCAAAATCAAATTTACTTGTATTGTAGAAGGCATACTTTGAGACAGAACACAAAATACCATCACGTACTTGTCCTTCAACTTTTTGCTCATTTAATTTTTTTCATTCATTGCAACAACAGCACCTTTTTGTGTCTGTAAGTGCATCATCAAATCTCTTTAAGACAGTCATTGGTAGAATAACCTTACCGTATTCGTGTGGTTTGAAAAGTCCCTACTAAATGTGTTGCAATCTCCCATATCAGGTTGGCTTTTCTCCTGAATATTCACATTCGTTTGATTCTGTAATTTTTCCATTGCCATTATGGTATCCTCCAGTATTTTAATCGTCTAATATTACTTCGCAAATATCCCCAATATCACAATGGAAAACTTTGTATATACGCATCAGTACCCTCAAGAGATACAGGTTCGTTTTTATTTATTTTTGTTGCCACATAACCACTGATTTCAGCTGCTCTTATGAGGTCATTTCTTTTCATTTGATTATCTATCATCAATTTTTGAAGCTTGTTATAACTTATTCGCATCTACAACGCTCTTTTCTAAACAAGTGCTATTTTTAATTTAAATCCTGAGCTTTATTCTCTTCAATCCTTTCTCAGGTTTTTCACGTAATTCAATCAAAGTAAAAATGCTGCTTCACCATCTAGTAAACTGACATTTCCGCAATTTTCTTTGCTGTGTATCCTTGTTCTAATACATGTTATTTTCTAAATACTTTTTGTTAGTAATCCAATATTCAAATTCTGACGCAATATCTTTATTTCTCTGGAATTTGTCAAGCTTTTGCTTAATAAGAAGGGGCATTATATTTGCTTCTTTATATTATGATTCAATTATTGTACTCATTTTTCAGTCTCCTTATTTTGTAAATAAATCTGCAAAGGCTCTTGCTTCAGCCTCGATTAACTGGTCTTGGTAATCAAGAAAATTGATATAGCTACCATCTTTCATAACTGGCTCTATGTAGTTGGGGAAGTTATATCCGTACATTTCATCTTGATATGTTTCACCAATACACAATCTTTCGTACTGGCAGGCGTGTCTCATTTCGTGAGTAATGGCATCAATTATTTCTTTAGGATTAGAAAAAGAGCGATTTGTTAATCTCAATGATATTATCAAATTGGCTGAAAGCACCACATAAATTTTCATCACCGTCAAAGAATCGTAATTCCGGTTTTTCTGTGATTCCAAGTTTATCTCCAATAACAGAAGCAAGCTCCGAAATACATTTGATTTTGTCTACTTCTCCAAATTCTGTCCATTTTGGATTATCGAACTTGGAGAGCGTCGACAATAGCTTTTCATCGTACAAATTAATATCAAAAATCAAATTCGCTTGTATCTCTGCCATAAATTTTCAGATAATATTTCTTCATCTGTAAAATTCCGGTTTTTATGTGTTCGGTATTTCCATCAAAGAGCTTGTCCCCAAAAATGCATAAACCTTATCTTGTTGTAAATTCAATGTAGGTTTAATGTCTTGATAATTAGAAGCGGGGAGCTCCATCCTCTCTGCACTATCTAATTTTTTCAGAAAACTTAATTATAGTAGAACTCCCTTCATTATTATTTTTAGATATTTCTTTTTCCATTCCTTTTCAAAAGGCAATCATTTTTCACTAATATCATCATAGTCTAAGTCAGTTTTAAATTTGCCGTTAGAAGATATAGATAAAGTGAATACTGTCCATTTTTCCTTATCATTCAAATTGTTTCTATAAGGTGTCAGTATTTTTATCAATTTCTAAGAATAATTTGACCAGCTTTCTTTTGTAATTCCATCTTGCGAATAACAATCAGTATAAGAATTATTGTTTTTGATAAAAATATTTCATACTGTAGCTTCCTTTTTGAGTACGCAGCGTAGAAAAATTACTTTATCCTCGTTTGGTAAAACAGATTCGAGTCTGTCAAATGTTTTTCAATTATTTTTGTATCCATAATTTACTCCCTCCCATTAGAAATATCTGCATATTTTTCTTCACCGTCAATGCTGTAAGAAACTACTAAAGCATCCGGTCTATGCAGTTTTCATCATATGCCGGTTCAATATTAACTCTTACATCTTTTTCCGGCTTTAACCTCGCTTGCTAACTGATTTTCAAGGCTTCTATACTCATTTTGGTTTTATTTTTGCATCTTGAGGTATCATATTTTTCTAAACCATTTGCTCCATCAAATTGGTCTCCGATTAAATGACCTCGGTTATCTGTCGCTTTTTCGTCACCTTTACCTATATCTTCTAGGCTATCACGATTGTTAATCGTCCTTCGTGTGTTTTTCATATGGAGTTGACCTTCAACCAAGCAATACGTCCTTCAGAATCCGTTTTATATTCATAGCCATTTAATGAATACTCTGTATCGGTAATAATTCATTTTCAACTCTATACAAATTACCATTATCATCAAAGTATTGTGTTTTTCATTAGCACTCATTTCATTGAACTTATTATCTATAAAGTTTTTTTGCTTCATTGACGAAATGTCTGTTTCCGGTTTGATTTCTTTGTATGTATTATGTTCAGGCTTTTGGTATTTCTTGAACTTCAGGATTTGTAATCATTTCCATTAGAAAACACCTCCTTCATTTCGATATAATTCTGTAAATCTCAGTAAAATATTTTCGTATGAAGAATCTCTTATTGATTGCTCATATATAATCAAAGCGAGTACTAAGTCAATTTGCTCATTAGAATATCCTTTAAGAGAAGGGGATAATTCTTTTACAACTGAATGAACCCATTTTGAAATGTCATTGCAATTTGTTGATTTTTCGATTGCAGCACTTGCTTGAAAGAAGTCATATACCAGTGCCCTTAGTTTTTGATATTGCTTCTTCTTTTTCTGAAGCAATATATTCTATAAATCTACACTTAACTCCTGTTTCTAGCTTGGATTTAATCACAGTTTCTTTCAGACTTTGTATATCAGCACGGTCTCCTTTTTGAAAAATTTCTTTATTCATAATACATTCTAAAAGAGACTCTTTAATACTGGTGACTTGGTCATCATATATCTCATCATTATTGTCCGGAACAAATTTATATGATTGTTCACTCACATCAAATCTATATATCTTAGTCAAAACAGGTTGCACCCATTCATTTTTGATATACAGCAGCCACTCCACAAGAGCAATTTAGCTAATTCAACTATTTGGTCATCATTAAGATTTGCGGCTTTCCCCACAAGTTCTCTATCTGATAAGTCTGGCAATCTCATAATAATTTTGGTGTTTGTGTTTCTTATTGTTGACATATCAAAGCAATCCCGGAGCTTGGTCAACAATAACAAATCCCTCTCCATAAGTTCTCATCTCAGCAATAGAATTCGCTAACATTTCAACGCTCTTTCCAAGCAGATTTGCACTTTCAGATGATTGCTCTGTGGACGTTCTCTTTAACAAATTATGTGCTTCTTCAAGAACTGTAATATGTTTAAGCGGAGAATTTATGCCATTTGTTGTAGTCATTCGATATTCTTGTAATTTGAGAACCATCATTCCCATAATCATTGATTTAGTTTCGCTAGAACCAACTCTACTTAAATCAACATTACGTTTCCATCAAATAACTTAGACGATGGAATTTTCATCGTTTACGAAGATAATCTCATTGATTCCATTTGTAAAGTGATTGCAATCTTGTCAAAAGTGAACCTTTATAAGCACCTTTGTTTTCATTATCGTATTCACTTGAATCAATAATGTGTTTTGACATTTATAGCAACTATCAGTAAACGTAGGGAATATGTCCTCTCCGTATTTGTTTTTGGATGAGTTTTAAATTCCAACCGCAATTAAAATAGGCAAGCTCTACAGCATTTTTAACACCGCTGGCATTGCTGCATACATTGGCCAGCAGACATTAAATATCTCAACCAATCTGTCTAAATGCTCTAGTACGTGAATTCCTTTTGGAAAACTAAAAGGATTTATTCTAACATTGGTGTTAAGTCTGGGTTTGTTCCATAAACAGCTACGTCCTCATCGTTTCCAAATATTGTTTTGTATTCACCTTTAGCTGGTTCGACAACAAGAAAACTTAACATCGTGGTCACGAGCTTCATCTAAAAATCTGATACACTGTATTGCTCTTACCAGAACCTGTGCTCGGTAATGAATGTGTGTGAAGCAAAGCGATTTCTTTGAAATAGCAACCTCGATTTTTCTTCATGATTCATATGAAAAAAATCTTTCCAAGTTTCAATTTTTCATCTTTTTGAATTTGCCAAATCATAGGTAACAATATTTCTTCCAAATTCGGTACACTCAATTACAGGTAAGCCAGCTATATTGATTTTTGTGGGAAATTCAATGAATAAGCTAATTCTTTTTCCTGATAATGATGTTGTAGCCGTAACTATAGATGGATATACATTAAATGTGCTATCTACTTCAGTAATTGCCGGACTTAATCCGAAAATTGGATGTCTTAATTCTTTTAAGTATTTGCATATCTCTTTTGTGTCATCGCTGTCTTCACCAATATCACCACGCCATAGTTAATGACTGCTCTGAGACATATATGATTCTTCGCCTTGAGTTAATGCAATGTAAGAGTGGGCAACATTATTTGCAACATTTTGATCTTCGCACAAAACATAAGCTGCAAAATCCCACATTCCAAGTGCTGTGCTTTGTTCAAAGCGTTTCATCTGCTCTTCAAGTAATTCAAGAGCGTGCTTTATTGAGTAGTTAGTATGATTGCGTTATTCCTTCATTTTTCCCAATTGTTGCAGTAATACTTGATGAACGGGCAAAATTTGCCCCAAAATTCACGCCAAAGTTTGTGCTCTTAAAAACTCCGGCCGTTTTCGCTACTGAACGTGAAACAGCTCTACCAAGTGTATTAGCAAGAGACTTTCCTACAGTACTTGCTACGGCTCTGCTTGTGCTGTCAGTAATTCCCTTTGTAATTGCATCCGAAGCAGACTTTCCAGCAGCTTTAGCGATGCTTTTGCTAGTCCCATGTCCGTAACCACCTCCAGCCGTTGCGCTTACACCTGCTGGCAGAAATTCCGCCACCAGCCTGAGCTGTACCGGAAGCAAATACATTCACACGATCGTTGTTCCTTTAGTATCCGTAACTGTCTCATTTGTGCCATCTGTATGTGTACTGCTGTATTAACTGCCTGTCCTTTTGTATCGGTTACAGTATCACTTTCATTTTTAGTAATTGTCTGGTTATCTGAATCCGTCACTCCTTCATTTTGTGTAACAGAAGCATTCTGACTGTTTTGAATACCAGCACTTGCTCCTACATTTATACCTACAGTCGCAGATGAGTTTGTGGCATTGTTTTTCCCGTATATGTATAATTAGTTTGCCAAGAAGCATATGGTGCAAGCCCTGAATAAATCTCAGATAATCTAAGCTTTCTTTCCTCAACATCAAGAATAGGGGTTGCTAAAAGAATGATAGTATATTCTTTACTTGAGTCATCAGGTATAGTCCCATCTAGTAATTTCTCAATGGTTTTGACTGATAAATTTTTCTGATTTTTCTGTCGGAATATTTGATGCACTAACTACAGAATATGATATTGAATTATCAAAGCAGGGAGGAACACCATCTTTTCCATCGATCCATTCTGAACCGGGAAAAATTTCCTCGAATTGCATTAGCTAATCTTTCTTTGTAGTTATTTACATCAACGCTGTTATCTGCGTTTTGAGTATTTGTTGCGGCAAGATAAACATTCGTTTCGTCACATTTTCTTTGAAATACTAAGGCAATATTACATTCTTCGTTGGAAAGAACTTCGTATACATTAACAAGCTTTTTCTAAATTCTTTTCCTTTTTTATCTGTTACCCACTTTTGTAATGTTGAAATATCTAATGTTATGTTCCGGATCGAAAAGCAGATTCATATTCTGAATCTACTTTTACAGGAGCATATAACTCTGAAAGTTGAGGTAGATATGCATTGAAAAATTTCTACACCACTAGCTGCTAACAAACGACTTGTTAATTCGGTTTGCAACACTATCTGTAGGATCAGGCATTTCTGATAAATACTTATCTCTGTTCTCTTGAACTTCTTGAAGTTGTTCTGGACTTAAGGATGCTAGCTTTGCTACTTTGTCAGCAGCTTTTCCACCAGCTTTTGCAATCATATTCTTTATACCCATATTTAAGTCTCCGTTTTTATTATTTCCATTCCATCATTTTACTGATTGTCTGAGCATAAAATGCTAATTGATGTTGTTTATCTTCTAACGCTAATATCTTTTCTGATTCTTCTTTGATTATCTGTGCTTGACTATGTAACATCGGACTATATTCAACAATTTTAGATGTAACAGTGTTGACTAAGCTTTCCTTCCACTTTGTAAAAACTGTCTGTGTGACTTGCTTGGATTGCTTGTCTCATTTCCACTACTTTTTGTAGCCATTTCAGAGTTGTATTTTTAGCTAGTTTTCGATATTCAAGTTGTCGGATTCAAAAAGGACAAAATCACCAATTCAATTCTCTTTTTGAAATTATCCTTCAAGAAAATCTCTTCTGCATAGGGATTCAAATAGTATCGCACCATAAGCCATTATGATTTGTTCCAATTCAGCTCTTTTTCTGCATCCAATACCTTAGAACCTGTTACTATTTCTATCAGACTTTCTTTAAAGTTCTGAGTCTTATTTGCCCAATACTCTTTTGAGTTTCTGTCCATTAACTCTGCGCTTCATCGAAGCGTTTTGTAAATCTTGTGTTACATCATTTTGAAGCTCTTGTGCTGTTTCTTGATTGATCTTTGTCTCATTAAGAAATTCGTAGTGTATCTACCACTTTACCAAAAGTCATCAACAATATCTTTTTCCAAGTTGTTTCAATGAATCCAAGTTGTGCTTTTGAAAAACTTCTTTTACACTTTTCCTAAAAGTTATCTACTAAGCTCTTGACCGATTCATTTTGCTTCATTATTTTTATCGTCAAATAAATTATTGTTTTGATGGCTTTTAGTGATTTCCTCTTCTTGCTGTTTTAAAGATTCAATTGTCATTTGAGAACTTGCTTTTTCATCTAATGAGCACATAATCTTGATATGTTTCCTCAAACTGAATTTGTGACTCAGAACTTGAAGTCTCAATTTTATCTACTAATTCCTTTTTCATCCTTTTGTAATTTTTCATTGCAAGTTATTTCTGATTTCTTCACGCTCAGTTTTTATTGTTTCAATTTCATCGGATGTTGCTGAATGATTTTGTCTAAAAATAACTTTGCTTGTTGGCATTTGTTGTAAGCTGAGTACTTCACAGCAAATGTTTGTATTTCTTTTTCAACAGTCAACAATCCACTATTTGCCCATAACTTATTAGGGTTTTCTAATGCCTTTTCTACTGATTTTGCTTTCAGTTGTTTACGGCATAATGTTGTAGTTGTAAAGGGTTTTATAGAATCTTGATGATTCATCAGAAAACTTGGTATGTTTTTCATCAAATAATTCTGCATAATGGTCATCAATGAAATCTCCATTATTCTTTTTGCACCAAGACCAACTACTGAAGAGACAAAGAAAATTCCACTTTTATAAAGATTCTTTGAATTGTTTCGCCTAATATTCTCTGCTTTTTCTTTTGTAAATCCACCTTTATCAAGTTCTGCTGCATCAGCTTTTATTTACAGTACCATTGTAAATCTATCGTCTAATTCTCTAATTTCTCTATCTCTTTGTAAAGACTTTCGTTATCTGTGCTATCAAAGCTTATCAAATTCTGAAAAGATACAATGGTAACCCTATTTGAGAAACCACCCAATGCTTCTTTCAGAATTTCAGCGTGACTTCTGTTTGATGCTGAATTAGAACCAGGAGTATCAAAATTACGAATTGTCTTAATGTTTCTCCCCATAATCCTTGATTGAATGGAACTTCAATCTCAATGGTGTCAGAAATTCTTCCATCTTCATTTACTGCTTCGTAATTGTTTAAGACTTCGATCACTCTGTTAACACATAGCGTAATTGATGATTTACCTAAGCTATTTAATTCTTGTTCTAGTTTGTGTGAAAGTTCGTTCTCAGCGGATGTCATTGAAAATTTAAAGTATCATCCTCAAACTTTAATTTCATATGTTGATTGTTAAATTTAAATGAGACAGCAGCACTATTTGGGGTAAGCTGACTGCTTTTATCTTATATATCTTTTGCAGTAACTGGCTCTGCACCACTTGGAAGAATTTCGCTACCTATTAACGCGTTGATAAAGTTGATTTTTCCCGAACTGTAGTTACCTAAAACACAAATTGGGATTATATCATTTGATACATCTGTATATTTTTCTAATTCTGTCTTGATTTTTTCATATACATTCCCAGTTTGAATAATTAAAGGACGTAAATTTTCGTTAAATACTTCATTTATCTCAGGAAAAATATCTCTGGCATTTTCCAGAGATAGATTAGACGTCTCTAAGAAAAATTAAGCCATTATATTTTTCATTTTACAAACTTCCTGAAGTTCTTTGTATTCGTCCTCATTTCCTTCAAAAACGATTTCTGCTTTATGGTATTCCTCAATAATCACATCAACGATATTTTTCACTTTGAATGGAAGAAACCGCAGACAAGCTTTTCATTTAGCAATTTGCTATTGCTGTTAGTTTGTCTGTTAATATCCTTCCATTCTTGACTTGCTTCATTCCAACTTTGATAAGCTATTTTCTTTTGATAAGGATTACTAATTATCTTGATTTTTGCAGCCATTTTGAACTTCTCCCTTATGTATATTATTTATCTTTATCAGTTATCTAATATTGACTATGTAAAACCTAAATATTCGGTTTACAGTATACTAAAAATATTCTCGTAATTTCAATGTTTTAGCGTTAAATACATATTCAAGTAGTATATGGTGTTCATAAATATAGACACATATACATATCTTACTAAATTTGTATCTTGTACTATGGCAAAAATTGTTCTATTTTTAAATTAAATACAAAAAGAGGGGGATAATTGCATTGAAGGTGAAAAATAATTTATACAAAGAGATTTCTAAAAATACCTATTAAGGAATTGATGGAGGAATCTTCAGATGAATTTATTGAGAAATTTGATACCTGATAACCAGACGGGAACTAAGTTCATAGAAAACCTTATAAAGAATACAACTTATGAACCGGTCGAAATCAGAATGAAGAATAAAGACGTTTTCGTTGAAAAGGTGAAACGATTATCTCTTGAATATGAGATTGACGCTGACATTGCAGAACATATCAGCAGTATCAATGTGCGCTTATATATTGATATGGCTTTGTACTCAGGCTATGTGAAGTCTCTGTTTACAGAGATCATCACAATGGCGGATGAATTATCGTTTTTGCCTGCTGATGACTGTAGAATACTTCTTACTCTTGAATACTACACACATCAAAGATATGTGAATGGAATACCTAAAAGAGAGTTGAACTAATGTAGGGTGGCTACTCGTTGAGCAGCCATCTTTTTTAATATGCCGGAAGTCCGTATCTGTAGATAACACTACTTCCAACGGTATAGGTTCTTTGAAGGCATTGGTTATTGGAATTACCTTCAATTGTATAAACTGTTCCGTTTTCACATTTTCAAACAATACCAACGTGATCTGTTGTACCATCGTTCTCCCAATCGAAGAAAATGATGTCACCTGCAGATGGCTCGTAACTTCTGTCTGCCCATTGGTTATTGTTTTTGAACCATTGAGAGCCATCAACAATCTTTATTTTCTTTTTCTTCGCATTGAGGACTTTAATTAGGACATCATCTACGTCATCTGTATAACGTCCTTGTTGTAATAATCTATTCTTTAAATCTATTAGACATCTTATTACGCAATCATATTCGTCTTGTTCAAGATATAGATGATATTTCTTTTCGAACATATACGACGCCTCCTTACAGCTTGATTATAGGATAACTTTGATTATTTGGAAAATATGCGATATGGTAGGAACAATGACCGCAATAGCAAACGGTTTAGGGTTCAATATGATTCTAAAAACTTCTTAACACTTGCCTTGCAAATTAGCAAGGATTTTCAAAAATTTCAATTCAATTAGCTGGAAGGGAATTTTTATTAGCAGAAACACGTTTTTCTTGCTAATATTTCTTAGCAAACCATTTGCCTACTTGTTTTAAAAATCTCGATTAAAATGAACTTGTCTTAGCAGAAAATTCTAACCTTTTTCCAAAATCGAATAATATCTCAAAAATAAAGAAAACCGAAAACCCGCATAAATACTGGGTTTTTCGGTGGATTGTCTGACGTCGCTAAGAGGATTTGAACCTCCGGCCTACCGCTTAGGAGGCGGTCGCTCTATCCAGCTGAGCTATAGCGACGTATGGAATTTATGGGCTTGTAGTAACAGTTTAACATTTGCATTTGCCCATTTTTGCAAAATGTTCCTCCTCATTCTTAGGAGGCAGTCGCTCTATCCAACTGAGCTACGAGGACGTAGGGGAATCATGAATGATACATTTTTGGAATGCATATTAAGACCACCATATTTAATATTATACTTTTTGATTTGTTTGTTATATTTAACTCTTTTCTATGATTTAAAAATTCTTAAGCTAGCTATGTTTTTGAAAATTTATTACAAAGATATTGAAACTATAATATTGATAAAAACAATATTAATAATAAAAAGTACTATAAAATAAGCATTTTTAATAAAAAAATATAGAAAAATATATGAAAAATACACTTTCACAATACTTTCACGATTTCACCATATATCTCACACATGGTTTGGGTATATTATAAGTGTCTTAAATGACAGAGAAATTATAAATTTCTTTCCTCCCAAAAATAAAAAGAAATCGAGATTCAGAGTTGAGGATCTCTTTTTCATGTATTCTTCATTAGTTTGAAAATTAGAAATGATATAATGTTGAAAAATACGATTAGAATTTGAACTGGAGGTTTTTATGAAAACAGTTGAAATAAAAAGTGGAACAAGGTATCTTGCGTGGGAAGTTACAGAATCTAAATTAATATTTAAAAGGTGTACCATACGTAAAACCTCCAATTGGGAATCTCCGTTTTTAGTTCGCCACAGGGCACCTGATCGTTGGCTGGGGGTTAGAGATGCTTTTGGAATATAGTAAAAATCTGTCCACAACCCTAAGGCATCGAATCCGTTCTATCGTAAAGAGTTTTATGACTATGAACAATATCCTTATCCTGAAATGAGTGAGGATTGTTTGTACTTAAATATTTGGGCGCCAAACCGTAAATCAGAACATGGACATCCAGTCGCAATTTGGCTTCATGGTGGTACATTCGACCATGGTTATGGGAATGAAGCCCCGTTTGATGGCGAAGCATTTGTACAGAATGACGTGATTCTTGTAACGATTAATTATCGTGTTGGTGTATTTGGGTTCTTTGCCCATCCGCAATTAAAAGAGGAAGATCCTGCACATTGTGTGTCCAACTATGGAATTTTAGACCAAGTATTTGCGATTCGCTGGATTCGTAAGAATATCGAGGCCTTCGGAGGGGATCCTGATAACATTACTTTATTTGGACAAAGTGCTGGTGCGATTAGTGTTCAGACATTAATTTCTAGTCCTACAACACGTGGTATGATTGCCAAGGCAATTATGCAAAGTGGTGCTGGGGTAGATAATCCTATCTTCAAACATAAGACGGTAGAAGAGGCTTATGAGACAGGTGAGGAAATTATGAAGTTGGTTGGTGCGAAGAATATTCAAGCATTACGTCAAATTCCTGCGCAGAAGTTAGTGGATATTTTACCGAAGCTTTCCAAACATGATAATCGCTTACTGTTTGGGCCAGTGGTGGATGGCTTTGTGCTAGAGGATACTTTGGATGAACTGGCGAAGCGTGGTGATGTTCAGAATATACCGTATATCATAGGTGCCAATGGTAATGATTTTGGCTTAGGTGTTGATGAACCGATGCGCAAGTCTAAGTACTATCAGAGTATGATTGATTTTGCGAACTTAAGAAATCAACATCAAGGTAAACCGACATACTTGTATTTATTCAACCGCAAGTTACCATCAGATGATGCTGGTGCTTTCCACTCTGCAGAGTTATGGTACATGTTTGGTACGTTAAGTCGTTGTTGGAGAGAGATGGAAGTTCGTGATTATAAGATTAGTGATGAGATGGTTTCCGCTTGGACGAATTTCATGAAGAGCTCGGAGCCTGGTAAAGGTTGGAAACCTTATACGGAAGAAAATAGTTTTATTCGTATGTTTCTATAAAAAAAGAACACCGGCGTGTTCTTTTTTGTTGGCATTATTTACTTTCATTTCCGTCTGGATAGAATAGTGATTCGATACGATCGGAATCAAATACGTTATTGTACTGTAGACAACGGTATGTATTGATATCTGGATCGATTAATATCATTTACGGATTGATAGTACTTTTCGCTGCGTCCTATCAACCATATAGACCAATAACAGGATACTTATCTTTTTAATTCATACTAGGAATTCCTGATATAGGGGTCATTTGGTAGTTAGCTGTTTTCATGATGAGTGAAGACAGGAAGTTGATACTTAACTTATCAAATTTCTGATCTGGAATATCATAGTTTGCCCAGATGGAGAATGGTGTAATGTACTGTGTCATGTCGTTTTCAGGCGTACCTGCATGTGGGAATAGAAGGTTATCACAATCTGCACCTAAGGATGGTTGGTGGTCACCAAACATCACAATCATTATAGGTTCTTTTTACCTTTGAAGTATTCAATCAAGTTCTTGTAGTCTTGATCAGAAATCTTCATTAATGAAAGTAGTTTTCCGCATGACCATATCCACCACCAATAGAACTGAAATTGACGGTCTTCTTTAGATCGTCTTTATCATCATATCCACCATGGTTTTGGTAGGTGATATTGAAGATGAAGTTCTTTCTATCTTTTTCCTTTTCGTAAGTCTCTTCTAGAACTTTGAAGTTCTGTGCATCACTTGGGTATCCGTGGATTGTCTCTAGGCCATCGAATGTTTCTACGAAGACTTTATCTTGGTATTGTAGTTTCTTCCATGCGGAGCGCGGTTCCAGTTGATTGGATTTACCAAGGTGAATACCTGTAGTAGTAAAAGCCGCTTTTGGTTGAAAGTAGGAAATCATAGAAGGTACGTTTCTGTGCATATACATGTTGAATGGATATACACCACCCGCAAAAGAACAACTGTTGTATTACCAGTTAATGATTCATATTCACTATTACATGTGCCACCACCACGTACATCGACGTAGAGGTTTCCGCAGATTGTATTATCTAAAGATAGAAAGTAAGGGATGATGTTATCAGCGTAGTTTGTACCACCGACATTCATATCCGCGAAGGATTCATTCACACATGATGATATTCGTTGGTTTTGTGACATTTGGATCAACGTTGGCTGCGCACGTTCTTGAGTTCTTTGCCCAGTTGTTTGAGGTCATCTACAGAATATCCTTCTGGTTTCTTTGGTTGATCAGAGATGTATTGGTTTACTAACCCTGTAGAAGCTAGGCGCTGTGCCATCTGTTTGGAAGATGGACAATAGGTTCATATCCCATAGGTAGTATTGACCAACACTATTTAAGAAGAGTGCTACAACAATAATCAAGATAGGATATGTTGCGTAGTATACGTTAATCTTTGTATTATCGCGTGGTACAGCGCGCATCAAAGAGATAAATTAAGATGGCGATAATAATTGCGATAACCATGAAATATACGAATCTGAACATGGTAGGTTTGAGATGACATCTGCAGCTGTGCCAATTGCGGTTAAATCCATGGTGCGATTGGACGGTTACGGAACTGTGTTACGTACATGTTTGATACCGAAGATTACAACAAATAAGTTACTAATCAGTACTGAGATTGGTAATCGACGGAATATTAAGCAGAGTACTTTATATAGAATAATATAGATGTAACGTTATAGAAACGATTCATCAAGTTGATGTAGTAATAGTTACCAGTACAGATTTCTGACATAAAGAAGCACCAGATAGGAGCCGCTATTAACATCATTTCGTTTTCTGGAACGTGTTTTGCCCATGTAATCTTTTTATCAATGAGATACGCGTAATTATGCAAAATGGATATTCTGTAGATGACCTCAAACAACTGGGCAAGAACTTCCAAGAACGATACCGCAACCAACGTTCCAGTCAAATGTCACAAAACCAACGAATATCATCATGGTTGTAGACCGAATCCTTCGCGGATAGATTATCGTGAACAAACTACGCGTAGCATCATCCGCTGCCTATCTTTAGATAATACAATTCGCGGAAACCTCTCGTCGATGTACGTGGTAGTGGCACATGTAATAGTGAATATGGATCATTAACCGGTAATACAACAGCGTTCTTTGCGGGTGGTGTATATCCATTCAACATGTATATGCACAGAAACGTACCTTCTACTTCAGCAAAGCGGCTTCTGGTATTCACCTTGGTAAATCCACCAACTGGAACCGCCTTCCGCATGGAAGAAACTACAATACCAAAGATAAAGTCTTCGCTGGAAACATTCGATGGCTAGAGACCACGGATACCGTGATGCAGAACTGGGATTCTAGAAGAGACACGAGGAAAAGATAAAAGAACCATCTTCAATATCACCCTACCAAAAACCATGGTGGATATGATGATAAAGATGATCTAAAGAGGCCATCAATTTCAGTTCTGTTGGTGGTGGATGGTCATGCGGAAACTACTTCTCATTAATGAGATTTCTGATCAAGACTGGGAACCGATTGAATGCTTCTCAAAGTCGAAGAACCTGCAATGATTGTGATGTTTGGTGACCACCCAGCCATCATGGGTGCAGTTGTGATAACCTTCTGTTCACGTGATGCTGCTGGTGGCTGTTGCTCATGGGCAAACCGATATTCAGATCGAAGAAGTCGGATAGTAACTCACCAATCTTACACTCGTCGGCGACCAACCACTGAAATGACCCATCGAAATTCTGTAATTAAAGATAATGTGCGGTGGTATGACGCGGCAGCCTGTCAATCCGTAATGTGTGTGTCAGACCGTACATGCGTGTCTGCGGTACAATGGCGCTGTTGATTCGATCGTCGATCGCGGACGAAGCGAAGTAGCTGTGCGGCAGAGGCTGCGCCGGTGTTCTTTTATAAGCATGCGAGTGGCAACACTCTTCCGTATAAGGTTCAACCTTCCGCAGGCTCAGCTCATGAGGCCGTCCGTCATCTCATCACTGCCAATCACGAACTTCCATCTCAACATTTGTTTCTGTGCAGCTGTCTCCTCTTTCTGAAA
>BNJU01002080.1_pt1 | contig 31908 bp, 55 predicted proteins | sample 8539281 | NCBI WGS metagenome assembly BNJU01 (sample SAMD00202456, study PRJDB9452) | human saliva metagenome | isolation source: human saliva | place: Japan
GCGAGAATAACGTTCGATCATGTTGTTTCTCCTTAATATTCTATAAAATATTTCTTATCTTGTTCTACCAAAAAAATATTTCTTTGTCTTTTATTTTGATCGGAAATTTTTATAAATTTTCTGTTATCTTCTGCCATACCTGCTAACTGAGAACACTTTTGATAGCATAGCATCTTGACCACCTAACATTCCCCATTCCCTCTTAGGCCTCATTAAGTCTTGAGATAACGTTGTAAATTGCGACACTGGAATATCTGACTTTAGGAAGTTATTATTTGCCTTCTTGGAATCATGCATCATAAGAAATTGTTTAAAAACTATCTCCCACTCATCTTTTTGAGAATTGTTCCTTAACCTTTGAATTTATATTTATCGAAGGTTTGTTTTTAAATAAAACATTTCAACCCCCTCGGTAAATTCGTTCACAAAGTATTCCATATATCTTTCTATAGAGAAAAATACTATTTTCATTACTATTACTTATAATTGACTCCAACTGTTGATAATAATGTTCTAAAAAAATAACAAACAATAATCATAAAAATTTTTTATCTTAATAAAATCCAATGTAAAGTTTGGCTGTGTTTCATGTGCAGCCATATTTCTATTCTTGTTAATTATTGTCTCGAAAATCATCTAAATCCTGTTGGCCTTCAAAAAACTTATTCGTTTTTGATTAATTTTTGCTGTAATACTCTCTACATTTAAACCAAAACTTTTAAAAATAGAATCTCCACTATCCTTTTTTACATACAGAGGTTCTTTTTCATTTTTTTATTCGAAAATATTGTTTAATATGTTCAGGAATGTCTTCATCGACATTTACAATATTATCCCTAAACAATTTTAGTGATTGTTCAGTAAATGTTGCGATAAGGAGAATTAGATGGCGTTTTTCAATACTATACTCTTCTTCCATCTCCGTTAGCTGCATTTCTAATCTCTCAAATTCAGTCAATATGTAACGAATATCTTCTCCAAGATAGCTAGGTAATCTTACAAAAACCGCCTCATCTCAGCCCCTCGCTCAATATTTCTTTAAATATATCAAGACGTTTTTAAATTATCTATATTTGTTGTTCTACGAGTAAAGGGCAACTTTTTCTCTGAGCTCAGTTCCTTTATCTGACAATAATTTCCTTCAGAAAAAAATCAAGATTTACTTCACCTCTAATTGATGCCATAAGCAGTACAAATACAGTCTCAGCATACACCGAATTTATATTATGTTTGTTTCGACCTAAAAAAAATTAGGGTATTCTTCTGAATAATATCTTTCCAATGCCTCTTCAAAAACATTAAGTTCCTTATATCCATTTTGATATTTTTTTCCATAAAACAGTCAATTTGATTTTTTTCAAGATAATAGAACTTGAAATTTTTAGCACTGGACAATTTCTCCAAGATCGTTCTTTATCAATCCTTCATAATCATTGCTCACAATACTATCTATTGAAACAATACGTAAAATCAGCTCATCTATTTTTATACTTCTTATAATCTTTTTTTCAGTAAAACGCTTTTTCAAGCATTCTCCATTTAAAAGATAACTCTTTAATCCTTTTCCATCAAAGGACCTGGGTATAAAGCATTTCTTATTTCTTGAGAAGTTAACTTAACACCACCAGTATTTATTCTTTCAAACACATGTTTTTTTATGTCGTTTTTTTCTTGTAGATGGATAGCGTTGTTCGAAAAACAATATTCGCTTCACCGTCTCTCAGTCTATCCTGCTCTTCTGGCGTTAACTCACTAAATGATTTCCCACGCCATTTGGAGCTGACTGAATTATTGTTACTTAGTTTGAACATTATTTTTTTATCAGGTAATTTTTCTTCACTCATAAAGGTTGCTATTGTAATAATTCTTTGCAAACCATCTATAATATCATTTGTATCATCTTCATTTTTATAAATAAAGAAATTAGGTAAGGGTATTCCTAGTAAAATAGAATCGATTAATCTCGATGCCATATCCTGTGTCCAAACGTATGCTCTTTGTAAATCAGGAATAACAAACTTTTCCTTTCTGTAAAGCTGAGCTATTCTCTCGAATGTATATGTTGTATTCCAATACCTAATTTTAAAAACAGTATCATCAATACTTGATAGATCATCAGATTGAATCTCAACTTCCTCTATTCCAGTTTCTTTTTTCCCCACTTCATAAACCTCCTTAAAAAACTTTAATAAGCAATTTCTACCTATCCCGAAAATCTAACATAACACTGTCTACACCTATTTTTTACTCCTCAAACTCCTCCACCTCATCCGGCACACTACTAAACAAAGTCACATGTCCCATCTTGCGATTGTGCTTCGCTTCTATTTTACCATACATGTGGAGGTGGGCGCTTGGATTTTCTGTGACATATTTTTCAGCAGCCTCAACATGCTGGCCGAGAATATTGAGCATAACAGCAGGAGCATGAAGGTGAATTGCTGGGAGTGGTACTCCGAGAACGCCCAAGATATGGGTGTCAAACTGGGAGAAGTCGCAGGCCTCAATCGAGTAATGACCTGAATTGTGTGGACGTGGCGCAATTTCATTGACAATGATGTCGTCAGCAGTCGCAAACATTTCCACGCAGAGAGTTCCAGACAAGTTAAGCTGTTCTGCAATTCGCACTGCCATGGCCTTGGCTTTCTCAGCCAAACTATCAGAAATGCGAGCAGGCACAATGGTTTTTGAAAGAATGTTGTTACGATGGATATTCTCCTGAATGGGGAAGACTGTCACATCCTTGCCATTACCTGACACGATGACAGAAATCTCAAGGTCAAAGTTGACAAATTCTTCCAAAACACAGTCTGCTGAATCAGCTAGTGCATAGGCTTCTTCCAAGTCTTCTTCTGAACGAATAACCTTTTGACCATGGCCATCGTAGCCACCGGTCGCAGTCTTGAGAACATAGTTTTTAGAGAGGTCGATATCTGCCAAGTCTTGGCTTGAGGCCACAACCTTGTATGGTGCCACAGTGACTTGTGCCTTATTGGAAAGAAAGTCTTTTTCAAAAATACGGTTTTGGGAGATGCGAAGTAGGTCGGTTCCTTGCGGGAGCTGTCCTTCTTTGATAACAGCGTCAAGGCCGTCAGCATCGACATTTTCAAACTCATAAGTGAGGACATCACATCGGTCTGCTAACTGACGAAGGGCATCCACATCATTATAAGGAGCCACGATGATTTCCGCCACGCGAGAGGCTGGACAATCCACTGCAGGATCCAGCGCGATAACCTTGTGACCCATGTAGATAGCAGAAATGGCCATCATCTGACCAAGCTGACCGCCACCAATAATTCCGATTGTTTTAGATGAGCTCATTTGTAGACTCCTCTGCGATTTTTCCTTGTTCTTCAGCAAAGTTAGCAAGCGCATCTGCAATGGCCTGGTTTTCTACTGATAGGAGACGAAGGGCAAAGAGGGCCGCATTGGTCGCACCTGCTTCACCGATAGCCATTGTCGCAACAGGCACACCACCTGGCATCTGTACGATAGAATAGAGCGAGTCCACGCCACTAAGCGCACGTGATTTGACGGGCACACCAATGACTGGAAGTGTAGTCTTAGCAGCGACCATCCCTGGCAAGTGAGCTGCACCACCCTGCACCTGCGATGATGACCTTGATGCCACGGCTACGTGCTTCTTCCGCATGTTTGAACATGATGTCTGGTGTACGGTGTGCGGAAACAACTTTCTTTTCGTAGGCTACACCGAAGCGGTCTAGAACTGCTGCTGTTTTTTGCATGGTTGCCCAGTCAGATTTTGAGCCCATGATGATGGAAATTACTGGTTTCATAGTTAATATCCTTTTTCCTTTTTTGATAATGGTCTTAGGTGGTGGGGACGGAAGCAAACCTTCAATTTCATTCCTAAAATTTGAGCCCAAGTCTCAAATTTTCCCTAGACCAGAACATTCACTGTTCTGGTCTTTTCACCACGGCGACCATTATCTTACTTTGGCTCGCTTTCGCTCGCCATTGATCAAATATAGTATCTGTTAATCTTTTAACGCTTTGCTTCCAATGTCATTTCGATAGAAGAGGCCTTCTGTGTTTTGTTTGTTGAGTTGGCTGTAGATGATGTTTTGGCCGTCTTTGACGGTGTCTGCTGTGGTGACCAGCATGTAGACACGTCCGCCGTTTGAGAGAAGGTCTTGGCCATTTTCAGCGAATTTGGCACCAGCATAGTAAGTGATGATGTCACCCTCTGTCTTAGCTGGAAGCTTGACACCCTTCTCATAAGCGAGTGGGATAGCCGTTTGAGGCTACAACCACACCCTAGTGTCACACCCTTGTCCGTCCAAGTGATGGCTGGCTCTTTTGCCATCCAAAATGTCAGTGATGTTTTGTGCAAAAGTCAGATGTCAAACGAGGTAAGATGATTTGCGTTTCAGGATCTCCAAAACGAGAGTTGAACTCGATGACTTTCGGTCCATCAGCTGTCAAGATTAGCCCCAGCGTAAAGGACACCAAGATACGGACGACCTTCTTTGATCATGCCCTTCAAGAACTGGCTTGACAATGGTGTCAACCGCTGTGTCAACCACGCTCTGTGGTAAGTGAGGAACTGGCGCATAGGCACCCATCCCACCAGTGTTAGGACCCTTGTCGCCATCATAAGCACGTTTGTGGTCCTGAGCCGTTGGCATGATGTAGAACTTTGTCTCCATTGACAAAGGCAAAAGAGAAAAACTCTTCCCCGTCAAGGAATTCTTCGATAACCACACGCGCACCTGAATCACCGAATTTATTGTCCAAAAGCATCTCGTGAGCAGCTTCGACTGCTTGCTCAACCGTTTCAGCAACGACGACACCTTTCCCAAGGGCCAAGCCATCCGCCTTGACGACGATTGGAGCGCCTTTCCCCTCGATATAGGCCTTGGCCTCCTCGAAATCTGAAAAATGTGCCATAGGCTGCTGTCGGAACGTCGTATTTGACCATGATTTCCTTAGCAAAATCCTTAGACCACTCCAGCTCAGCCGCAGCCTTGGTAGGACCAAATGCCCTGAGACCTGCCGCATTGAAATCATCTACGATCCCAGCCGCAAGGGCATCATCTGGACCGATAAAGGTCCAAGCAATATCGTTCGCTTTTGCGAAGTCAATCATCTTAGAATGTTCGGAAATAGAGATATTTCACCAAATCCAGACCATCTAGAGGTCATCCCGTCATTCCCAGGAGCCACGAAAACTTTTCTCAACGTCTTTTAGACTCTAATAACTTCTTAGCAATCGCATGTTCACGACCACCTGAGCCAACAACTAACAGTTTCATCTCTCAACCTCTTTTGCGAATTATTTACTAATATTATACCATAAACGTTCGTTTTAATCTTGTTTCGTTTCAGCTTTTTAATCAAAAAAAAGGAAAGAAACTGTTTTCTTCCCTTTTTATTTTTCTTAATGTCTAAAATGTCTCACGCCTGTGAAGATCATTGTCAAAGCCGTATTTATCAGCAGCTTCGATAGACTCTTGGTCACGGACTGATCCCACCCTGGTTGGATGATGGCCTTGATACCCTGCTTTGGCGATTTCTTCCACGTTATCCGCAAATGGGAAGAAGGCATCTGAAGCAAGAACAGCGCCGTCAAGACGGTCTTTAGCTTGGTCAATAGCGATACGGACAGAAGCCACACGGTTGGTTTGACCTGGGCCAACACCAAGTGTCATGTGGTCATTGGTCACGATGATCCCATTTGATTTGACGTACTTGATAGCTTTCCAAGCAAACTCAAGAGCTGTCGCTTCTGTCTCAGTTGGTTGGCGTTTGGTCACCACTTGCCAGTCAGCTGGACTTTCTTTGACAACGTCTTGGTTTTGAACGAGGAGTCCACCAACAACACCAGTGTATTCTGCTTCCACTTCACTAGCATCTTGAGCGTCAAATGGCAAGGCAAGGATACGCAAGTTTTTCTTCTTGGTTGTCAAGATTTCAAGCGCTTCATCTGTATAGCTTGGTGCGATGATGATTTCAAGGAAAACGCCATGCATCTTCTTAGCTGTCGCAGCATCTACCTCACGGTTGAGAACGACAATACCACCGAAAGATGGATACTGGGTCAGACTCATAAGCGTAGTCCCAAGCAGTTTCGATATCATCAGCTTGACCGATCCCACATGGGTTCATGTGTTTCAAAGCCACAACGGTTGGACGGTCTTTGAAATCACGGATGATACGGATAGCAGCATCAGCGTCACGGATATTGTTGAAGGACAATTCTTTACCGTTGAGCTGTTTAGCTGAAGCAATGGAGTAAGCCGTTGGCAAAGCTTTTTGGTAGAAGTCTGCGTCTTGTTGAGGGTTTTCACCGTAACGCATTGGTTGCTTGAGGTCATAAGTCAAAGTGAGTTTTTCAGGTTTTGTTTCACCCACTTGAGCTGTGAAGTATTCTGCGATCAAAGCATCATAGGCTGCTGTGTGACGGAATACTTTTGCTGCCAAACGTTGGCGAGTTTCGTAAGAGGTTTCACCGTTTGCTGCCAATTCGTCAAGCACAACAGCATAGTCAGCAGGGTCTACCACAACCGTTACGCTAGCGTGGTTTTTCGCTGCTGAACGAAGCATGGATGGAGCCACCGATATCGATGTTTTCAACCGCGTCAGCATAAGTCACATCTGGTTTAAGGATGGTTTCCTTAAATGGGTAAAGGTTGACCACCACAAGGTCAATCAGCTCAATCTTGTTGTCCTTAGCCGCTTCTAGGTGGCTATCGAGGTCACGACGAGCGAGGAGACCACCGTGGATATTTGGGTGGAGGGTCTTGACACGACCGTCCATCATTTCTGGGAAACCAGTCACATCATCGATAGCAATGGTGTCCACCCCAGCATTGTCAAGGGCAACTTTGGTATCCACCTGTTGAGATGATGTCCCAACCAAGTTTTCTTGAGTTCTTGGGCAAATTCAACAATGCCCGCTTTGTCTGAGACGCTGATTAAGGCCTTTTTCGTCATTCTATTCCTCTTTCTTTAGATCCAAGCGCATAGCGACTTCGTTATTTTCTTCTATAAATCCTGTTTCCTGAAAACCCAGACTAGTCAACAGGTACTTCATTTTTTCATTTCCAACCACATAATCTGCGATAACATGATTGCAAATACTATCCATCTGAGCCTTTTTGATCAAAACTTCCAAGGCTTTTCGTCCATAACCTCTTCCTTGGTACTGCTGGCCAATCATTATCCTCCAGATGAAGTATTCCGCTTCATCCTTATCTATTTCCAACAGGAGAAAACCAACTACAAGCTTATTCCAATAGATTGCCATTGGAAACACATCCCCATTCTCTCGGTAGAGCCATGCGTCAGCTAAAGAGCGTACATTTGGAGCCACGAAACGTGCTCGTTCATCAGCGTCAGATATTTTCAAATCCAGCACTGCCTGAAAACTGCTCTCATCTACTAATTTTCATCTCAATCATTTTTTTCTCCTAGCAATATTGCATAATCAAAACTTGATTTACTTTTTATCTTCTCTCCACTCCCAAACTATCCAAGACTGCTGGATAAAGCTTGTACTCTGTTTCGTGGATGCGAGTTTCGAAAGTATCCAGGGTATCCCCTTCAAGGCGTGGTACACGAACCTGTTTAATAACCTGACCAGTATCGACGCCGGAGTCCACCCAGTGAATGGTCACGCCGCTCTCAGCAACACCAGCATTCCAAGCATCCTCAATCCCATGAGCTCCTGGAAATTCGGGGAGATAAGCTGGGTGAATATTGATGATACGACCTTCGTAAGCTGCTAGCAAGGTTGGACCGACGATTTTCATGTAGCCTGCGAGACAAACCAAGTCAATCTTGTGTTCATCCAAAAGTTCGACAATGGCTCCTTCATAGTCTGCCTTGTTCTCAAACTCTTTAAGTTCAAAGGCATAAGATAAAACACCAAGCTTTTCGGCACGCTCTAAGACATAGGCATCTCGGTGATCTGAAAAGACAAATTCTACTGGAAATTGTTCCGCAATCACCTGAAAGTTTGATCCGTTACCAGAGGCAAAAACAGCGATTTTTTTAGCCATTATTTAATCACCACACTTGCATCTGTCTTCTTCACAATACGACCGATTTCATAAACTGGTTCGTCAAGAAGTTCTTTGACACGTTCCACATTCTCTGGTTTTACTGCAAGCATGAGACCAATACCCATGTTGAAGATTTCAAACATTTCTTCGTGTTTGATTTGGCCATATTTTTTTCAAGGGCTTTGAAAATTGGAAGAACAGGAACCTTGCTTTCGTCAATTTCAGCAGCCAAGTCATCCGCGAACATACGTGGCACATTTTCGATAAAACCACCACCTGTGATGTGGGCAATACCATTCACCAATTCTTCTTTGATGAGTGGCAAAACAGCCTTGACGTAGATACGTGTTGGTTCCAAAAGAACGTCTTTAAGTTTCTTCCCTTCCAATTCTGGGAGGACTTCTTCACCTGTGTAATCAGCAAAGACACGACGCACGAGTGAGTAACCATTTGAATGGATTCCGCTTGAGGCAAGTCCAAGAATCACATCTCCTTCAGCTACTTTTGAACCGTCGATGATTTGAGATTTTTCTGCAACACCAACAGCAAAACCAGCCAAGTCATAGTCATCTTCACCGTACATACCAGGCATTTCAGCCGTTTCACCACCGATAAGGGCTGCACCAGCTTGTATACAACCTTCAGCCACACCAGCAACAACTTGTTCTAGTTTAGCTGGTTCATTTTTACCAGTTGCGATATAGTCCAAGAAGTAGAGAGGTTCTGCACCTGCAGCAATGATATCATTGACACACATAGCCACACAGTCTTGTCCAATGGTATCGTGCTTGTCGTACTTGATAGCCAGCATAAGCTTTGTTCCAACACCATCTGTACCTGAGATCAAAACAGGTTCTTTGACACCTGTTTTTGAAAGGTCGAAACATGCCACCGAAAACCACCAAGAGCTCCCATAACACCTGCACGCTCCGTACGTGCCACGTGTTTTTTTGATTCGTTCAACAACTTCATAACCCGCTTCAACGTCCACACCAGACTGCGCATAAGCATTTTTATTCGTCATTTTATTCATTCCTTTTCTTTTTTTGAGAAAGACTGCGACGTATTTTTAGATAAACAATTATTTTATCTAAAAATACTAGTCAGGTCTCTAGCTTTGGTCCCATAGGAGAAAGCGTCTACTGACAAATGCTTTTAGCTTTTTAGTCAGTAGTGAGACGTGAGCATATGCATTCTTATTTGTCATTTGTTTTATTCCTTTTTCCTTTTCCTTCAATGGGAATTTTTTTATTTGTAAAAACTCGTTTTTTTCTTCTAAACTTCTACGATATTCTTCTTCATAGTCATAGAGAGGAGTTGGATATTTCCCATCAAAGTAAGCCACACAGAGACCGCCATTTTGGCGCATCTGTTTCAATCCCAATAGAGTCAATCAAGCCATCAATCAGAAAGATAAGTCAGGCTATCCGCACCAATGATTTGGCAAGTTTCTTCAACCGTATGATTGGCTGCAATCAACTCCTGACGTGTCTGAATATCAATCCCGTAGAAACAAGGATAGGCAAGAGCAGGACTCCCAATGGCAACGTGCACTTCTGATGCCCCTGCTTCTTTCAAAAGTTGGACAATACGACGAGATGTTGTTCCTCGCACAATCGAATCATCAATCATGACCACGCGTTTGCCTTTTAACGACACCAGAAACGGCAGACAATTTCATCCGAACCCTTGCTCCCGCAATTCTTGAGTCGGCTGGATAAAGGTCCGTTGCGTATATTGGTTCTTGATAAGCCCCATTTCATTTGGCAGACCTGATTCTTCCGCAAAGCCCATAGCTGCACTGAGTGAGGAGTTTGGTACCCCAACTACGATATCAGCTTCATGCTTGAACTCACGTGCCAATTGAGCTCCCATTCTCTTACGAGCCGTATGAACATTGACACCATGGATATTGGAGTCAGGACGGGCAAAGTAGATATACTCCATGGAACAGATTGCCAGCTGAGTATCGTTTGTATAGCTGTCATACTGGATGCCATTGTCATCAATAATGACAATCTCGCCTGGTTTCACGTCGCGAATCCACTCAGCACCGATTACTTCAAAGGCACAGGTTTCAGATGAAACCACTACTGCTCCATTCGCCATTTTCCCGATTGACAGAGGACGGAACCCATTTGGATCAAGCGCTGCAATTAACTTATCTTCAAACATCAAGAGATAAGCAAAACCACCTTTAACAAGACTGAGCGCTTCCTTGATTTTACCCATCAGGTTTGGATTGTGGCTACGGCGAATCAAGTGAGCCAAGATTTCTGAATCAGAAGTCGAGCTAAAGATTGCTCCTCTTTGTTCCAATTCTTGCTTGAGCGATTCTGCATTGGTCAGATTCCCATTATGAGCCAAACCAAACTGCATATCGTGAAAGCGGAAGAGGAAAGGTTGGATATTGTCTACAGAAGCTTCTCCCGCAGTCGCATAACGCACGTGTCCAATCGCTCCAGTTCCTGTCAATTTATCCAAATTAGCAGGATTTTTTTGAAGACTTCTGATAAAAGCCCCATATCACGATGACGCTTCAATTGTCCCATGGTCATTGGAGAGGATCCCTGCCCCCTCCTGACCACGGTGCTGAAGACTATGGAGTCCAAAATAGGTCAATTTGGCAGCGTCTGGGTGACCCCAAATACCGAAAACACCACATTCTTCATTAAGAGATTTTACTTCGTATGTCATTTTATATACCTAATTTTTATTTGTGTATCATTCCTTAACAATACTACAGCGGAATGATACGGTAGAAGCTCGTTTCACTCGCAACAACAAATCATTTGCAATTATCGCAAGTTACATCTACTTGATTTTACATTTACTGATGGTTATCTATTAGAAAATCTGCAAATTTTATTTCCCAGTGAAGTATTTAACTGCTGATGCAAAGAGATGTTGGTCTTTATTTCCTGGAATATTTTGGAAGAGGCCGTCTTCGAAACGTTCTGAGTGACCCATTTTACCAATAATTTGACCGTTCTTGCTTGTGATACCTTCGATCGCATTGACAGAACCGTTTGGATTGTATTTAGAATCCATGCTTGGTTTACCTTCAAAGTCAACATATTGGGTAAAGATTTGACCATTGTCACGAAGCTCTGCAAATTCCTCAGCTGTCACGACAAACTTACCTTCACCGTGTGATACTGGGATGGCATGGATGTCACCAACTTTCACGCCAGCAAGCCATGGTGAGTTGGTATTGGCAATCCGTGTTTCAACCATCTTAGCCACGTGTTGGTTGGCATCATTGTAGAAGAGGGTTGGACTCGTGCTGCTTGCATCTTCAAAGTTTCCATATGGAAGAAGACCTGATTTGACAAGAGCTTGGAATCCGTTACAGATACCGATAATCAAACCACCACGTTCGATGAAGCTATCAATGGCTGCACGTACTTTTTCATTGAGCAAGATGTTAACGATAAATTTAGCTGATCCATCTGGTTCATCCGCTGCTGAGAAAGCCACCTGCAAAGAAGATAATGTTAGCTTTTTCGATATTGTCAACCATAGTGTCAACAGACTTGACAATCGCTTCTTCATTCAGTGTTACAAATGGTACCAAGTTGACTTTTGCACCTTCTTTTTCAAAGGCCTTAGCTGAATCGTACTCAGAGTTAGTACCTGGGAATACTGGGATGTAAACCACTGGTGTCTCAACTGTTTCTTTAGCTTTGATCACAGCATCTGATGCTACAGCAGGTACTTCTTCCAACTCAGTTGCTTGTGCAAATTCCGTTGGGTAAACCTCTTCCAATTTACCTTGGAAGGCACTGTCAAGTTTGTGTCCATCAAGCGTTACACCATTGACAGTAAGTGTAAAGTCAGCTACTGTTTGTCCAATCTTGGCAACACCTGCAATTTCTTCAGGAGATGTGAAGACGAATCCACCCAATTGAGCTGTCAAGGCAGTCTCAAGATTTTCAAGGGTTACAGTAGCACCAATATGGTTACCAAATGTTGCAAGGGCAAGAGCTTCAACCACACCACCATATTTGACAGCTGATGCAGCTGTCACTTTATGGTCAGCTTGGATGGCTTCAAATTGAGCAAAGTTAGACTTGATAAGATCAAAGTCAATTTCTTGTGCCAATGCTTGACCTGGGATGTAGTAAATATTTTCACCAGCAGCTTTGAAATTCTGGAGAAAGAACCTTACGGCTATCTGCAGTTGTTACCCCAAAAGCAACTAAGGTTGGTGGTACTGTCAATTCTTCAAAGGTACCAGACATAGAGTCTTTACCACCGATAGATGGCAAACCAAGTTGAATCTGAGCTTCGATGGATCCAAGGAGAGCAGCTACTGGTTGACCAAAACGCTCTGCTTGTTTATCCATACGCTCGAAGTATTCTTGATAAGAGAAACGAGCCTTAGACCAGTTTGCACCAGCAGCAACCAAACGAGCAGTTGCTTCGATGACCGCATAAGCAGCACCATGATATGGAGACCATTCTGCGATGTAAGGGTTGAACCCTTGCGCCATAACAGAAGCAGTTGTTGTCACGCCATGTTGGACTGGCAATTTCTGTACAGAAGCTTCCGTTGGTGTGATTTGGTAGCGACCACCAAGTGGGTGATTGACTGTTGAACGACCAACTGAGCTATCAAAGATGGTTTGTAAACCCTTTTTGACTGGCATGGTTAAGGTCAGCCAAGACTTCAAGAGTATCAGCTTCAAGGGTTTCAGCAGATGTTTGACGTTCTTCTGGAAGCTTGACATCCTTGTCAACCACCTTAGCATCTACAACTACACGTACACCGTTTGTATCAAGGAAACGACGTTCCAAATCAACGATTGTTTCACCATTCCAGTGCATGACAAGATTTGGTTTTTCAGTCACTGTCGCAACGACAACAGCATCAATATTTTCTTTATTACATGCTGCAACGAAGGCATCTACATCTTCTGGACGAACCACTACAGCCATACGTTCCTGAGATTCAGAGATGGCAATTTCTGTACCGTTCAAAGCCTTGGTATTTCAATGGCACTTTGTCTAGATCAATTTCAAGACCATCTGCCAATTCACCGATAGCCACACAGACACCACCAGCACCAAAGTCATTTGATTTCTTGATCAGACGTGTCACTTCCCCATTACGGAAAAGACGTTGAATCTTACGTTCTTCGATGGCATTCCCTTTTTGAACCTCAGCACCAGCTGTTTCAACAGATTCAACTGTTTGAACTTTAGAAGAACCTGTCGCACCACCGACACCGTCACGTCCAGTCTTACCACCGAGCAAGATAATCACATCACCTGCTTCAGGTTTTTCACGGACAACATTTTCCTTAGGAGCCGCACCGACAACTGCACCTAGCTCCATACGCTTAGCAACGAAACCTGGGTGGAAGTATTCACGAACATAAGTTGTTGCAAGACCAATTTGGTTACCGTATGAAGAATAACCGTGAGCCGCTGTTTTAGAAATCACTTGTTGTGGCAATTTACCAGCACGAGTTTCTGCAAATTGGTGCTGTAATATCACCAGCACCTGAGATACGCATGGCTTGGTAAACGTATGAACGACCCTGACAATGGGTCACGAATGGCACCACCGATACAAGTAGCCGCTCCACCAAATGGTTCAATCTCCGTTGGGTGGTTGTGAGTTTCGTTCTTGAACATGAGAAGCCATGGTTCTTTGACACCATTGACATCCACTTCAATTTCAACTGAGCAGGCATTGATTTCATCAGACACTTCCATGTCATCCAAACGACCATTAGCACGCTCATAACGACCAAAAATAGTCGCCATATCCATCAAGGTTTGAGGTTTCTCGGTACGTCCCAACTCATCACGCATGGCAATATACTTGTCATAAGTCGCTTGCAATTGTTTTTCAAATTTAGAAGCTGAGAAGTCGATGTTTTTCAACTCAGTCTCGAAAGTTGTGTGACGGCAGTGGTCAGACCAGTAAGTATCCAAAACCTTCAACTCAGTCTCAGTTGGTACACGTCCAATGGATTTGAAGTAATCTTGAATGAAGAGAAGGTCATCCACTTCCATGGCCAATCCTTGCTCAGCCTTATACTGTGCAAAATCTTCTGCCGTATAAGTTTCAAAGAAATCCAAGTTTGGAATGGTCTTGTCAGACTCAGAGAAATCCTGTTTCGCAATGCCAACAGTGATATCTTTGAAACGAGAATCCACTGGGTTCAAGAGGTAGTTTTTGACAGCTTCCAACTCATTCGCATCAATATCCTTGTTAACCAAGTAAAGTTGCGCTGTATTCACTGTTACATCATTTGAACTACCAAGCAACAGCAAAGCTTCTTGTGAAGATGCCGCACGTTGGTCAAATTGACCAGGCAAACTTTCGATAGCAAAGAAAGCATACTTCTCAAGATCAGCCTGAACCGCAGCTTCATCCAAAACAGTATCGGTCACTTGCTCAGAGAAGATATGTTTTTCCGCACGCGCAAACAAGTCCTCTGCCAAACTAAAAACATCGTAAACCTGAACAATCCGAAGATCCTTCAAAGTTTTCAACTGAAGATTATGCTGTAATTCTTTTACTAAAGAGTCCGATTTCACACGAAAATCAGCTTTTTTCTCAACGAAAATACGTTTATCCATTTTATTTCCTTTATTTCTATTCAAATAGGTTATCGAAGACGAAGGTTTTCCGTTTCAAACAACTTATTTCAAGCCCTGTAATTTCTCCAACACAACCTGATATACATCCGTTAAACTGCCCAAATCTCTACGGAAAACATCCTTGTCCATATGGTGCCCTTCAGCATCCCAAAGGCGGCAGTTATCTGGTGAAAATTCATCTGCCAAGATAATCTTGCCATCCTTATCAAAACCAAATTCCAATTTGAAGTCAATCAAACGAAGACCAATTTGTGCAAACCAATCTTTCAACAATTCATTGATACGACGCGTTTCTTCCTTGATATAAGCAATTTGCTCATCATTGGCAATATCCAAGAACTTGACATGCTCATCATTGATGAATGGATCATCCAAATCATCGTTCTTGTAGTAAAATTCAACGATTGGAGTTTCCAAGTCCAAACCTTCTTCCACACCAAAACGTTTTGAGAAAGAACCCGCAGTCACGTTACGAAGCACAACCTCCAAAGGAATGATTGTCACCTTTCTTTATTCAATTGTTCTGTGTCAGAAATACGTTCGATAAAGTGTGTCGCCACACCAGCAGCATTCAATTTTTCAAAAATAAGAGACGAAATCTGATTATTCAGCACACCTTTACCCTCAATGGTCTCTTTACGAGCTCCATTCAGCATAGTTGCCTGGTCCTTGTAGACCGACTTAATCACATTTTCGTCTTCTGTAGTATAGATATCTTTAGCTTTTCCCGTATAAATAAGTTTACTGGACATTTTCTTGTTCGCCTTTCGTATTACTTTACATCATTCTAACACAACAGACACTAAAAAAATCAAATATTTCACGAACTATATTTTGATATCATATCTGAAAAAAAGTACAGAAAAAAATCGCAAACGAATTTTTCATTTGCGATTTTTCTAAGATTGATTTGAGTTAGAAATGAGAACCTTTATTCTTGTTTCAAAAAGCGATCAAGATAGTAGCGTAAAAAAACTCTTCCTACCTGTAATCATAGTCAAACGACCTTCAAGTCCATAACGAAGTTTTTCTGCTTGTTCAGCATTCAAATCCGTCTCTGCCTCTAATTTAAAGAAATTGCCCTTTTCTGTCTGAGTCGCACTGGTATCGATATTCGTAATCTTGGAGGTCAATACTAGCTGCTTATTGGCATCCGTTACTGTTGTAAATCGTACCTCATTTCCATGCTTGAGACCAGCCACTTCCTTAGAACTGATATAAGCTGTTAGTTTTGCCTTCCTCTCTCTAGCCAACTGCGGAAAAAGGTGAGCGAGGATAGTTCCTTCTGGAATGATGGTAGATCGACTATGCTCAGGATTCAAATGTAGAACACCATCTTCTGTTGCTGTAATTTTTCCCCTTGTCTAAAAAGATTTCCTTGAATCTTTTTTTACCCTGACTCCACTTCAAGAATTTTTCTGATCCAAGAGCGTTAATTCCTGGCCTACCTTGGCTAGTTGCTGAGATTTTAATGATTCCAACTGACTTCCCAATCCAGATGCATAAGCTTGCTGGGCTCCTGAACCTGCATACTGTACTCGATAACCTGCAAGAGTTGACTCCAACTGAGTGATTTGAGCATCTAGCTGAGATAGGGCCTGCTGTTTGGCTTCCGATCCCTGCTCTTTTGTTGACTGATAAGACTGATAAATGGCATAAGCTGGATGATCACTCTCTAAGTGTCCATCACCCTGAATAGCAGACTTGGCTTGCTGATATTCTTTAATTTTGGACTGGGTTTCACCGATGAGATTGCCTAACTCTGCCTGACTACCACTGGCTGCTGCATTTTGAGATGATATACTAGCATTTTGTTGCTCAACCTGACTTCGCAGACTAGCAGCTTGATTTTAGATAATCTAAAAAAACTATGCTGATAACCAAATTTATCTGCTTCAGGAAATTGATCACTTCCTGCTTGAAGGCTTGCTTTTAAATACTCCAGTTGAACCTTCTGATCCTTGAGCATTTCCAACTGACTAGCATAATTCTCAGCCTGAACTGCTTCTGCTCCCTCTTGGTATTGAACGAGAAGATCCCCTTGCTTGACAAACTTATTTTCAGCCAAATGGTTGGCAACAATCTTACTATTACTACTAGACTGAATGGTGGCAATGATACGAGCAGGTTCTACCGTAGCTCCAGCTGTCAAGCTTATCTCCTTTTTGTGCAAAGATTGAAAAAAACGATCAGGAACAAAAAAACAAGATAAAAACTTGGAAAAAAATCACATAACTAGAAAAATTATGGTAACGACGATTGTAAAACTCAGCACTTTCTAAAAATTCTGATTGCATCTTTTCTCCTCTCTAACTATTCACCAAGTGGGCATAAAAACCACCCTGAGCCAGTAAATCCATATGTGTACCCTCTTCGACAATCTTGCCCTGATCCAAAAACGACAACCTTCTCTGTCCGCTCAGCAATGGTCAAAGCGGTGGGCGATGAAAAATCAAGGTCTTATCCAAAGCCATGAGATTATCGACAATTCGCTTCTCGGTCAAAAATATCCAGACTGCTGGTCGCCTCATCCAAGATCAAGACAGGCGCATCGGTCAAGAGAGCACGCGCCAAAGCGATCCTCTGACGTTGCCCACCTGAAATGCCCGCTCCATCCGAAGTCAATTCTGTCTGGTAATTCAGTGGCATGCGCTCAATATCCTCCCGAATCTCTGCCAACTCCACTGCTCTCAAGATATCCTCCTGGGTCGTCCCCTCCTTAGCTCCGAGGAGAAGATTCTCCAAAATCGTTCCGTTAAAGACGTAGGGTTGCTGAGGCAGGTAGTTGATATACTGGCGCAGAGCCTTTTTATCAATCTGATTGAGATTGACACCACCCAGACTAATCTCCCCCTGACTAGGATCATAAAAATTAACCATCATCTTAGCCAAGGTCGTCTTACCCGATCCTGAAATCCCTACAAAAGCCACTTTAGAGCCTTGCGGAATGGTTAGATTGATGTCCGACAAGACATCTCGACCATAGCCATATTTGTAGTGAACCTGCTTGAAATCCATATCTCCTTCTAGCAAGCTCAAATCTGAGACTGTTTTCTTTTCCTCAAACTCAGATGCAACCAGATAAACTTCATTGAGACGGTTATTGGCAACCTGCGCTGTCTGAAGTTTGGTTTGCAGATTGATGATATTTTCCAAAGGATTTGTAAAGTAAACAAGCAAGGTATTATAGGTAATCAACTGGCCCAAACTCATCTTATTATCCATGACTAGGAGAGCCCCCATCCAGAGAATGGCAACATTGAGCAAGAGCTGGGCAAGCTTTTTCAGAGCCTTTTGCTGACTTTCTGCCCGACTGTAGGTAAAAGATTTTTTCAGATAATCCACAAATTCCTTGTCAATCTTTTGATAACGGGAGCTTTCACTAGTTAAGGACTTGATGGTCTCAATGCCATTGATGTCCTCAATGATAGAAGAAGACAGAACCGCATTGGCTTCCATGGTATCCCGATTCATCTTTTCAAAGGGCTTCATAAAAGCAAAGATAATCACTGTGTAGATAGGAAGAGCTAGTAAACTCATGAAAAAGAGATTGCTATTCTGCGAAAATAGAACTACTGAAATAATCAAGACAGTAGATACATCCAAAAAGATTGACAGAATAGTCGAAGCCAGTGCATCGATGATACTATTCGCATCCGTGAAACGAGACACGATTTCCCCTGTCCTTCGTGTTGCAAAAAAGGACATGGGCAAATGAAAAACATGCTTTATATAGGACAAAATCACATCAATGGACAAGCGTTGCCCCAAAAACAAGTAAAAAGATACTCCTGGGCATAAGATAAGATTTGCTGAAGGACATAAACGATGACTAGCCCTATCGAAATAATTCCCAGTGTCGAGCGCATCTGATCTGGTACATAAGTGTCAATGATAGACTGCAGATAATAAGAACCCACAATGTTAATCAAGGTCACCAAGAGGGTCGCCAAAACGATATTAACAATCAAACCTCGCTGTTTCACTAATATAGGGATAAAGGAGAGCAGACCATTTTTTTGTTCCTTATGAGGCTTATAAGTCGGAGATGGGAGCCATAAAAATAGTGATTCCTGTCCACTCCTTAGCAAAAGCGCTCACGAGAAATCTTGGTCAGCTTAACACTAGGATCTGGATCAGCAATATGAATGTTGTTCTTGTCCTGCCCAGTCACCACATAATAATGGAGCAATTTCCCTTCCTTAAGCACATGAGCCACAAAAGGAAAAGTTACATCCGGCAAATCAAACAAGGTCATGTCCGCCTTTATTGCTCGCGTCTCAAAACCTATCTCCTCAGCAACCTTGACTAAGCCTAAAGCCGTAGTCCCATCCATGGTCGTCTTGGCCAACTCTCGCAAGTGAGCCAGAGAATAATAACTACCATAATAACCAAAAGACCATGGCTAATGAAGCCACACCACAGTCCATCTGGTCTACCTGAGGACGATAATGCCGTTTACTAAATTTCATATCCTACTCCTTTTTCCTAACAATCTCCAAAGAAAACTTTGTAAGATTATTTTTATCCAAACAAAAGAAGCAAAAAGAAAATTATTTCTAAAAAAACAATAACTGCACCTGAACAGCACTTTTTCCTAAATAAAAAAATAGGTAGAACAAACGTCCTACCTAGAAAAATATAATGATTAATATTTCTTATCTTTTTCCAATTCTTTTTGTCAATCATATACAAAACTATAAATGAAAAACAAGGATGGTACAAGATAACTTTTTTCACTCATTGTCATCTGAAATCCAGAGTTGCTAGTATCTTGAGAATAAACATATTCATCAGAAATAAGAAAAAGGAATGTTAGAAAAGATTTTTTTAAAGTCTTATTCATTTCCATCCTGATTATCTTCTTTACCTCTTATTTTCTGGATAGCATGATATTTTTACCGCTATGTAAATGATTAAAAAAAGTAGGGGATAAGAGAATAAATCTGAAAGTTCCATGAAATTTACACTATACTTTCCTAGCAATAGTTTATAGTCTATTAAAACTTGCATGATAGAAAGTACAATACGTACTAGTAGAAGCAGCCCTAATAATATCACTTCTTTTTTAAACATACGAATATCTTTCTAACTAAAATTAAACTACAGTTCATCAGCTTAACACCCCAACATTCCCCAAGATTGCCCTAATACTGGAGTCACAAAGTTCAAATTCATTTTATCAACCTTTATCACATTTTTTTCTTCACTTCTATAAAGTAAAATAAATACTATCAAGAATAGTGAAATTGTAGGCATGTCAAAATTTTCAAACCATGTAGGTAGATTTATTTTGTTTACATCAGCGACTATTCTAACAATGATATAAACCATCGAACTGCAGCATACAGTAAACTCTAGCCAAGCTTTTTGTAACACTTGAACGACTTTCATCTCAAACTCCCAATCTGATGTTCCATCAATTTCCAATCTTACTTCCTTTTGTTTGATACTTGTATCCTACATAAAACAGACCAAGCAGAATTGGATAGATTTTCTGGATAAAACAAGGTATTGATCGGTTTTTTCAAAATCAAATACGTTGCGATATAGATAATGACTGACACGATAAAATAACCTTCAGCAAATCCCAATAAGAATTTTTTCATAGCAGACTCCTATTTATATGACAAGAATGGCAGAGTTTTTTTCCGCCATTCACACGCACAAAATCCTTTTCATTCAGATTCATCATTTATAGTTTGGATTATGTTTTGACAAATCCTTGCAAAAAATCCCAAAATAGCCTGAAGCAATCAATCCAACTAAATACCATTTCCAATCAAAGTATAATAAAGAACCTGTACGAATTACATGAAGCACGAGATTGAGACCTATTGCTACTAAAGGAACTATAGTGGCTAGTTTAGGTAACAATGTATTGAGATCAGTGTTGCGATTCATAATTGATTTCCTTTTACGATTTGCCACAAATTTTTAAATTAACGTCTACTTCCCAGATGACGCCCATACATATAGGTAACGACTCCTAAAACACCCCAAGCTACTGCTGTAGAAGTAGTAACAATGAAACCTCCCTTAGTTACAGCCAAGTCTTCCTCTGTCATAATAGCAAATTTTTTATTCAGTTTCTTCATCTTTCATCTACTCCTTTTTAAATAATACTAGCTAATCCAATAGCTACTCCAACCAAAAGTCCTACTATTCCTGAGGCTGATATAATTATAGCCGCAAATTCTTCTGAGATATTCATTTATTTCTCCATTCTTTTTTTAGTTCTTATTTCATTGATAACAACTAAAAGATGATTATTCAATAGCATTTGCCACATACTAATAATAGTTCTCTTTAAACCCTTGTCTTTACCTGAATCTAAATAACTCATCATCAAAATAAGCATCGGAACAAATAACTCTGTTTGGAAATATTTTTCAACATTAAAGGTGATTACATGTAAATCCCCCAATATACAAAAGCACTCCAAAAAAATAATTAAAAAAAGGCTCCCATTACATTTTTTTAGATTTTTTTCATACAAGTTCACTTCTATCCAAATTTACGTTTTTAAATCTTGACCAATTAATCGACCACCAAGGAAAAATTGCCAATCCTGCACCAACCATGGCTATGGTAATTGATCCACCTTCTGTATTCATCAATTCTTCTTCTGTCAATTCTGTCCATTTATTTAAATTCATTTTTTTCTCCTTATTATTACATAAAAATAGCCCCCAAGCAATACCACCAATTAGTAAGACACCTCCTACAACTACAGCGGTAACTGACCCCCATCCACTTCCATTAGCTCTTCTTCCGTAAGAGCTACAAAGTTCTGTTCCATTTTGTCAAAGTTTGTCATTTGTTTTTCTCCTTTATTTTTTATAGTTTTTTTGTTTGATTTTTAACCTTTAAACCATTTTTAAAAAGCCAAATTGGATAAATAACTGAAATAATCATTTCTAATCTCCTTCCTTTTCTTCTTACTTATCTATTCGAGAAAATAATTTTAAAATAAACACTAAATTATTTATTTTCAAAAAAACCACTTAATTAACCATGGATACAAGATTGGTATAAACATGAAGTAATCTCCTTCCTCTTCTTCTCACTTGTCTATTCGAGAAAATCATTTTAAAAATAAACAATTAAATCAAATTTATTTTTAAAAAAACCACTTGATCAACCACGGATAAAGACCTGTCACATACATCAGCAATCCTCCTTTTTTTGTTCTTATCTCTTTATTCGTAAACTCAACTATAAAATTTCAAAATCTTATCTTTTTCGAAAAAAAACAAAAACAACATGACTTGCATGTTGCTATATGTTAGATTTTTATCTTTAATGGCTTTTCAATACATCTGCCACACTTTGAAGATGGTCGATTTCTTCATCACTGATTTCAATTCCAAATTCATCCTCAATGGTTAGTACGAATTCCATCAAATCTACCGAATCAGCATCCAAATCATCCTTCAAAGCTCAAGGCCTCTGTGACTACAAAGTCTTCTCCTTGACGTTCTTGGATGATGGTCACGATACGGTTAAAAATTTCTTTATCTGTCATATATATTATTCTCCTGAAAATTCACGCGCAGTTTGAGCAACTACGTCTGTTTCTAGCATGGTACGAATCTGACGAATCGTACTGTACACAGCCTTGGCATCACTTGAGCCATGAGTCTTGACAACCGGCGCCTTGACACCAAACAAGACTGCACCCTCCCAACATCTGAATAGTTGAGCTGCTTTTTTTCAAACCTCTAAGACTATCCTTAAGAAGAAGAGCACCTAATTTTGGCTCGCAAGACCGCCACCTGTAATAGCATTTTTTTAGCAAGCCCATGATTCCCATGGCTGTACCCTTCAATGGATTTTGAGCACAGCGTTTCCCGTGAAACCATCTGTTACGACTACATCAGCAACACCCATCCATCAAATCACGCGCTTCCACATTACCGACAAAGTTCAAACTCTCATCAGCTACTAGCAAGTCATAAGTTTCCTTGCGGAGTGGATCTCCCTTGCTGCTCTCGGTCCCGTTATTAAGCAAACCAACTCGTGGTTTTGCAATTCCACGAACATTTTTAGCGTAGAAAGAACCTAGGATGGCATATTGATGAAGGTGATGGGCTGTGTTTTCTGCATTGGCACCGAGGTCTAGCATATCAAAACCTTTCCCATCAATAGTTGGCAAGGTTGACATAAGCCCAGGTCGATCGATATTCTTGATACGACCTACGATGAAAAATCCTGCCGCTAGCAAAGCACCTGTATTTCCTGCAGAAAGAACAGCATCTGCCTCTCCATCTTTGACAGCCTTGGCCGCCAAGACCATACTGGCATTTTTCTTCTTACGGATGGCTCTTGTAGGCTCATCGTCTGAATCGATTTTTTCATCAGTATGGATAATACTAACGCGCTCTGTAGCTGTTAGATATTGCTTAATTTTACTTTCATCTCCGTAAAGTTGAATCTCAATATCTGAAAAGTCAGCAAGAGCTTGATTGACTCCCTCTACAATAGCTTGAGGTGCATAATCGCCACCCATTGCATCTACTGCGATTTTTTTCATTTGTCTTCCTCTTTTAGTAATTGTCCCCAATCGGCTAGGGAATCAATAAATTTCTTTGATTTTAGGTGAATTCCGACGTACTCTTCGTAAATCTGATCCATAAACTTACGCAAGTCTTGCTTGATTTCTGACTTGAGCGAAATAGTCTCCAGAGTATCAAAATCAATGGCTTGAAATTGATTGAGCAGATAAGGAATATTGGGATTTAGATGACATCGTTTCTCATCCTCATGATAATGCTCTGGACAAAGACAGGCTCCATATTTGAAAGAAAAGTCAAAGGCCTGACCCACTCGATGACAAAAAGTACACTCGTTAAAATTAAGGCTGATTCCGAAACGTGTCAAAATCTGAATTTCAAAAATATTGGTCAAAACCTGATAATCCAGACCCTCTTCCATCAGCTCTAAAGTCTTTTGCAAAAAAGCAAATAAAGGAGCGTCCTGCTGATTATCCTGCAAACTCGCATCTGCCAAGGCTGCCACATAGGTCGCATAAGCCATGGTAAAGAGATCACTATTGATCCCTGGAAAGGTCATCACCTCATGATAATCCTCAATATAACTGAGTCCATCATCATTGATGCGCAAGAGAAAACGAGCTAGCACCAAGGGCTGAATAACCGGAGCCAGTTTTGATTGACCAGCGTGTTTCACAAAAAACATGCGCTTGCCTGCCTGTTCTGTAAAGATTTTAACAAGCTTATCATCCTCTCGAAAATTTCGATTGTAGAGTACTAAACCCTGACTCGTAATAGATTGAATCATGCTTCTCTCATGTACTCCTCAAGTCGTTTCATAGCTTCTCTGATGGTTTCCATGCTAGCTGCATAAGATAGGCGAACATAGCCTTCTCCATACTGACCAAAGGCAGCACCAGGGATAAAGGCAACAGCCTTCTTCTGGGCAAAATCTTTCAGAAAAGCAAAGGAATCTTGATTATAGCCTGCTGGAATCTTAGCAAAGATATAAAAAGCACCATCTGGTTTGATAATCTCAAAACCAAGTCAGTCATCTTCTCGATAATGTAGTCCCGACGTTGGATATATTCCTTCTTCATAGGTTCTGCATCGTTCTTACCAGCTGTCAATGCTTCCACCGCAGCATGTTGCGCCATGGTGTTTGCAGCAGTGACCAAATACTGATGACTCTTGATGAGTTGAGCTGTGAAGTTTGCTGGTGCAAAGATAAAACCTAAACGCCAACCTGTCATGGCATGGGATTTGGATAGACCATTGATGATAATGGCCTGATCTCTCAGCATAGTACCCAGCGATACATGATTTTCCCCTGTATAGGTCAATTCTGAGTAGACTTCATCACAGACTACGAAAATCTCATACTTACGTAAAACAGCTGCCAAGGCTTCTAATTGCTCGCGACTATAAGTAATTCCTGTAGGGTTGGCTGGATAGTTGAGAATAACTGCCTTGAGCTTGTCCCCCTGCTCCAAAATTGCCTTTTCCAACATTTCAGGAGTCAAGACAAAACCATTTTCAGTCGTATCAATCTCGACAATCTCTGCACCAACTAGATTAACTATTGGCTCATAGCCAGGATAGGCAGGAGCTGGCAAGAGAACCTTGTCTCCTTCCTCCAAAATAGCTGTCAGAGTAGCTGATAGAGCCTCTGTCGCACCAATTGTGACCAAGATTTCATTCTCTGGATTGTAGTCCAGCTGATATTTTTCTTTTACAAAATCACTAGCTGCTTGGCGTAAGGTCAACAAACCGCTCATCCCTGTATAGTAGGATTGGTCTTTGATCAATGGCTCGCTTTGCAGCCTCCTTGACATGATCTGGCGTTGTAAAATCTGGTTCTCCCAAGGTCAATCGCAGGACTCCAGGAATCTCTGAAATAGCCTGGTCAAACTGACGAATCAAGGAAACTTGAATCTTATCTAATTGTTTATTAAATCGCTTGGTTAAGTCCATAGATACCCTCCTTGCTTAAAGAACATATGTCTATTATACTACAAAAGCTCTCTGACCGCAAAATTCCATTTATTTGCAACTTATTCCCAAAAGCTTTCTATTTTACTTTTTCTGACAGATAAGATTATAATAAGAAGTACTTTATTTTTCGGAGGTTTTTATGTCATTTCTATCAAAAAAATTGGGCAGGACTGTTAGCCTGTCTGATCATTTCTATCATCTCTTGGGTGTTTAGGAGGCTTCTCTGCCTGTTGTAGGAGCTCCTGTTTTTTTGCCATCTTTTATCGGAATGATTCTCCACCCCTTTCTCACTTCCTATAAACAACTGGATGCTGGTTTGACTTACAGCTCCAAGAAAACTGCTTCAGTATGCTGTTATCTTGCTTGGGTTTGGACTCAATATCTCTCAAGTTTTTCGCAGTTGGAAAATCTTCCCTTCCTGTCATCCTATCTACCATTTCTATAGCTTTGATTGTAGCCTATCTCTTTCCAGCGCTTTTTTTGACCTTTAGATACAAAAGCTAGCTACCTTGATTGGGTGTTGGTTCTTCTATCTGTGGAGGTTCTGCCATTGCAGCGACTGCTCCTGTCATTCATGCCAAGGAAAAAGAAGTCGCCCAATCCATCTCTGTTATCTTTTTTTCTTCAATGTCTTAGCAGCTCTTATCTTTCCCAACTCTAGGATCCTGGCTCCATCTATCAAATGAGGGTTTCTGCTCTCTTTGCAGGTACTGCGGTCAACGATACTTCCTCTGTAACAGCCACTGCTAGCGCCTGGGATAGTCTTTACCACACAAACACTCTTGAGTCTGCCACTATTGTCAAACTGACCCGTACCCTAGCTATTATCCCTATCACTCTCTTCCTCTCCTATTGGCAAAGTCGTCAACGAGGCAACAACCAAGAGTAAAAGCTTAAAAATCTTCCCTGTTTTCATTCTCTACTTCATCCTAGCTTCTCTGCTAACCACCATCCTTACTTCCTTCGGTGTCAGCAATAGCTTCTTTTCACCTCTCAAACAACTCTCTAAATTCCTCATCATCATGGCCATGAGCGCTATCGGTCTCAAAACCAACCTCATTGCTATGATTAAATCCAGTGGAAAATCCATTCTTCTTGGTGCCCTTTGCTGGATTGCCATCATCCTGACTAGCCTTGGCATGCAAACACTCATCGGTATTTTTCTAAGACAAAAGGTAGCCCATCAGCTACCTTTTTATTGTTCAAAAATTAAAGCGTGTATGTTCTCTCTTAATACAACGATTCATCACGATATCATCGCATCCCTCCAGCACGCAAGATTTCTTCCGCTTCTAGACTTTCAAGTCCCTAGTTGTGCCCAGAAAATCTTAGCATCTGCCTTGAGAAAAGTCACGTGCTACATCAGGCAGAAAATTCACTACGACGATAGACATTGACGATATCTACAGGAAAGGAATCTCAGCTAGACTGGCATAAGCCTTTTTCTCCCAAAGATTTCGCCCACCTGCAGCCTTAGGGTTTACTGGAATGATTTTTATAGCCACGAGCCTGCATTTTCCTTTAGTCACTCGATTGCTCGTTGTTTCTTCACGATCGGACAAGCCTACTACTGCTAGAGTTTTTACTGGTTGCTAGATACTGACGGATCACTCCATCACTTGGATTGATAAATTCTTGAGTCATAGAAACCCTCCTTTTTCCATCAGTATAGCACATTTTTGAAAAGGGTTTGCAGATTTTTGCTACAAAAACTCCCTAACAAGGCCTATCACTCTGTTAGGAAATTCGTCTGATTCAAGTGAATTCGTTAGATTTTTTTCTCAATACTAAATAATGGAGATAGAGGACGTTTTTTCATGGATACGGATGATAGCATCTGCCCTAGGAGATGAGCGATAGAGATTTGCTCAATCTTATCAATCAAACGTTCTTCTGGAAGATAGATAGTATCCAAAACAACTAATTTTTTTAATGGCTGATTTTCTGGATATTCTCCATTGCTGGGCCCAGAAAGAACTGGGTGCGTACAGCTTGCGTAAACTTCGACAGCTCCAGCTTCTGCTAGAGCATCAGCCGCATGACAAATGGTTCCAGCTGTATCGATCATATCGTCAATCAAGATACAAGTCTTACCTTCTACCTTACCAATGATATTCATCACTTCACTAGTATTCATCTTGTCTACGCTACGACGTTTGTCAATAATAGCAATCGGAGTTTTCAAAAACTCTGCTAATTTACGAGCACGAGTCACCCCACCATGGTCTGGGCTGACAACGACATAGTCAGAACCAACCATGCCACGACGCTCAAAAGTAGTCTGCAATCAAATGGAGCACCCATCAAGTGATCGACAGGAATATCAAAGAATCCCTTGAATCTGCGCAGCGTGCAAAGTCAATCGTCAACAAACGATCTACTCCAGCTACTTCAAGCATATTTGCAACAGAGTTTTGAAGTGATTGGCTCACGCGCTCTCGCCTTTCTATCCTGACGTGCATAACCATAGTAAGGCATAACAACGTTGACAGATTCTGCACTGGCGCGTTTCAAAGCATCTACCATAATCAAAATCTCTAGTAGATTGTCATTTTACAGGTGAGCTAGTTGATTGTAGAGATAAAGACGTGTTTTTCCACGGATCGATTCTTCGATATTAACTTGAATTTCTCCATCTGAAAATTGACGTACAGTCGATTTTTCCCAACTCTATCCCAATCTCTTGCGCCACACGCTCTGCCAATTCTCTATTTGAAGAAAAGGGCAAACAGCTTTAAATCAGAAAAAGACATGATTTCCTCCAGTATTTATGTATCACTTGTGTTTTTTTCACAACATTTTTCCATCTACCATTGTAGCGCTTTTTTTCTTGATTTTTTTCAATAAAAAAATAAAGACAATAGTAGACATTTTATACCCTTGCCTTATGCTCATCTTATATTCGTGATATTCAAAGCTGAAAACTGTGACAACTTATACATCCTATCTCATGGGTAGATAGGAACTCTTTAATTAGAAACGTTAGTATATCTCTCTCATACTACCTGTATCCACATCATAAACAGCTCCTGAAATAATCACATCATCTGGAATCAATGGGCATTCTCGAAACTAACTTTCATATCCTCTCGAACACTCTCATCGATGTCTTGAAAACGGTAAAAAATCTTGACCCAGATACATCAACCCCTAATTCACATTTTTAGATGTTCTTGAAAACTCCTCGTTTATTGAAGGTCTGAGCACCACAGTCTGTATGATGAAGAACCACAATTTCTCTTGTTCCCCATTTGTTGCTGGGAAATCACAAGTGAACGAATCATATCCTCAGTCACTCGACCACCCGCATTCCGTAAAATATGGGCATCTCCCAGAGCTAACCCCTAGAGCTGGTGCAACGTGCAGACGCGAGTCCCATACAAGTTACGATTGCAACCTTGGTCTTTAGGTTTAATGGATAAATGCAAATCTCCATGCTAGTTCTACATAAGCCTGATTGGCTTTTTAAAAAAACTTTTCAAAAATAGGACATGACAACTCACTTTCTAGTCTGCCAGATAATTTGAACACCAAATTATTTATCTCCTATCTTACCATCTTTTTCTTTGTCTTGTCAGTTTGTCAACTTTCATATAAAAAAACTGGGACAGAGACATCCAGCATCTAGCTTGGGTTTCTATCCTAGTTTTTTTATTTTTATGAACTACTTTTTGGAATATACTTGTTGAGAGCCCTGCAAAGCTCTGAAGATTGAGACTTTGTACATAGACTTCACCAGTACCTCGGAAGGTATTCACCACTCCCTCACCTGTACCGATAGACTGCCAGAAACCATTTTCTAAGTGAATGTTATAGTCCAAAGATTGACTCCAAGCTACCACATGGGCATTGTCGATGGTTATTTCTTGGTTTTGAAGCTCAATTTTCTTAATAGATCCAAAAGCATTGGCCAAAAGAGTCCCCTGACCTTTGGTCGTCATCACAAAGAGACCACCTTGCCCTCCGAACAGGGCTTTCCCAATAGACTGACGCTCCATTGTATAGGTTGCCGAACCATCAAGAGCTAGAAAGGCTCCATCATTCAATCGATATTGCTTTTCGCCTAGCTCAAGAGCAATCACTTGACCAGGAGTATCTGGTGCTAAAGCAAGGTTTCCGTTGTCAGACTCTGCAACAGCTTGAGTGATAAAGGTACTTTCACCAGAAACCATTGAACGCCCTACAGCTTTGACAAAACGTCCCAAACCAGAACCGCTTGCATTGAGCTGGGTGTTGAGACTTACATTAGGTGTATGGTAGACCATGCTACCTCGCTGAATATAGACCGTTTCTCCCCTGATTGAGCGACAACTCTACCAAAGGAAACTGCATTTGACTATCCATAGAAAATTTCATCAGAAATTCCTCCTTGTTTTAATAAATATTAGCAATAAAATATTTTACAATCTAAAACTGAGCATAACTATTAGGAGAATACCTTTTTCAAGACTTCCTGAATAGTCGTCACTCCAACCACCTGAATTTCCTTAGGCGGTTTAATGCCAGTCAAAGAATTTTTTGGCACATAGATTTTTGTAAATCCAAGCTTAGCAGCTTCATTAATCCGTTGTTCGATACGATTTACGCGCCGAATCTCTCCCAGTCAAGCCCAACTCTCCTACAAAACATTCTTGCGGATTGGTTGGTTTGTCCTTGTAGCTCGAAGCAATAGCAACTGCAACAGCCAGGTCAATAGCAGGTTCATCTAATTTGACACCACCAGCTGATTTAAGATAGGCGTCCTGATTTTGCAAGAGAAGCCCTGCACGTTTTTCCAAAACAGCCATAATCAAGCTAGCACGATTGAAATCAAGCCCTGTCGTCGTACGTTTAGCATTTCCAAACATGGTCGGCGTCACCAAGGCCTGCACTTCCGCAAGAATTGGACGTGTTCCTTCCATTGTCACAACGATGGACGAACCAGTCGCTCCATCCAAGCGTTCTTCCAGAAACACTTCACTAGGATTAAGAACTTCAACCAAACCACCTGACTGCATCTCAAAAATCCCGATCTCGTTGGTCGAGCCAAAACGATTTTTGACTGCTCTCAAGATACGGAAGGTATGGTGGCGTTCCCCTTCAAAGTAAAGTACTGTATCCACCATATGCTCCAACATACGAGGACCAGCCAAAGTTCCTTCCTTGGTCACATGCCCTACGATAAAGATAGCAATGTTATTGGTCTTGGCCAGCTGCATGAGTTCAGCTGTCACCTCGCGTACTTGGGAAACCGACCCTTGCACTCCAGAAATCTCAGGAGACATAATGGTCTGGATCGAATCGATGATAAGAAAGTCTGGTTGGATTCGCTCCACCTCAGCTCTCACGCTCTGCATATTGGTCTCAGCATAGAGATAAAACTCACTATCAATATCCCCCAAGCGCTCTGCACGGAGTTTGATCTGTTGAGCAGACTCCTCCCCACTGACGTAGAGAACAGTCCCCACTTGAGACAACTGGGTTGAGACTTGTAAGAGAAGGGTTGATTTCCCAATCCCTGGATCTCCACCGATGAGGACGAGACTTCCTGGTACCACTCCCCACCAAGTACACGGTTGAATTCCTCCATCTCTGTCTTGGTTCGATTGACGTTTATAGAAGTCACTTCAGCCAGTTTCATGGGCTTGGTTTTCTCACCTGTCAAGGACACACGCGCATTCTTTACCTCAGCAACCTCAATCTCCTCGACAAAAGAAGACCAAGATCCACAGTTGGGGCAACGTCCCAGATATTTAGGGGAATTATACTCACAATTTTGACATACAAATGTCGCTTTTTTCTTTGCGATGATAAACCTCTTTCTATATCTCTAACTCACACTCAATCACTTGGCAAAAATCAATCTTCTCATTTGGTACAAACTGGCGCATGAGCATTCGATGAGCAACAACTACCACAGTCTGGTGTTCTCGATACTTAGACATACATTCTAGAAAACGAGACTTCATTTCCGTAGCTGTCTCATATTGAATAGGACTATTAGGAAGTAACTCCCCATTATTTTCTAGAAACATAGTACGAGCTTTTTCAAAATTATCTGTTCCACTTTCATAGACCTGCCATTCATGCAATAATGGCTCCACTCTCAAAGGAAGGCCAGTAGCACAGGATACATAAAAAGCCGTTTCTAAAGCTCGCGTCACTGCAGAAGACACCAGGATATCAGCTGAGCCAAACAAAGGATTTTTGCAAAGTTTCTGAGCTTTGTTGTCTTCCTTTTCTCAGATAAAGGGTGCCAAATCTATCCCGAATCAGTATAGAACGCTCCTCTAACTCAAGGTAATTTGGCTCCCCGTGACGTACAAAGATAATCTTCATCTTAGTGCCCAGTTGATCCAGATCCACCAGTCCGAACGCCATCAGCAGCATCTCCATCTGCAATTAAGAAAGGAGCAAAGACAGCCTGAACAACACGTTCCCCAACTTCAAGAACAACCTCTTGGTCTGTGATATTCTTCATCTGCGCAAAAATATGCCCCTCATTGCCAGGATTTCCATAATAATCCCCATCAATGACCCCAACCGAGTTAATCAAGACCAAGCCCTTCTTACGAGGGTTTGAAGAACGATCATAGAGGTAGAGAACCTCAGTCGGTTGCATATAGGCCTTAACCCCTGTCGGAACCAAGACAATTTCTCCTGGAGCAATAACTGTGCGCACCGCAACCTTTAAGTCGTAACCAGCTGCATGTGCTGTCTCACGCTTGGGTAGACTCATCTGTATGAAACTAGAGCTAATTCGAGCCACAGTTTCATCTGATACGTAACTG